>OJGD01000028.1_pt1 | contig 132719 bp, 143 predicted proteins | sample 1594571 | NCBI WGS metagenome assembly OJGD01 (sample SAMN05416771, study PRJEB24817) | seawater metagenome | isolation source: Sea water | place: Canada:Atlantic | collected 2013-11
GCCTACGCCCAGATCAATGAACCAGCAACCTCAGGACCGTTAATGTGACAACACCCCTGACACAGGTGCGGGTCCACGACATGGTCGATATTCTCGAGCGTCGCGGGCGAGTGCGCGACAGGGCCGAAGCCTGGCGTATCCTCGCCGCAGCAGATCGCATCACGAAGGCGGCAATGTGGCTCGTGGTGCATATGACCTATGCGCGAAACGTGCGCACGGACGGGACACCGCTTGACGCCGAGGATTTCAAAGCCGGTCCCGATGGTCATACCGGCGGGTCGCTCAACATGGTTCCAGCCTATGTCGGCTATCTGGCTGCAAACGCGCTTGGCGGCATGACACGATCCTGGCTGATGGGACAGGGGCATTGCGTTGCCGCGATCGACGCGGTGAACCTCATCGTCAACAACATGTCGTCCGAACAGGAGAACCGATACTCGTTTTCCGATCCCGGCCTGACGCGCTTCGTTCGGGATTTCTATTCCTACGAGATCACCGCAGAGGGACGCCCCGCATCTGCGCTCGGCAGCCATGTGAACGCGCATACCGCCGGCGGTCTCATCGAAGGCGGCTATCTCGGCTTTGCCGGACTGCTCTACGGGCACATGCCTCAGCCCGGTGAACATCTTGTGGCGTTCATGAGTGACGGTGCTTTCGAAGAACAGCGCGGAAGCGACTGGGCACCGCGCTGGTGGCGTTCGAAAGACACCGGGCCGGTCGCCCCGATCATGATCGCGAACGGTCGACGGATCGACCAGCGCACGACAATGGCGCAATCCGGCGGCGTGGACTGGTTCCGTCGGCACCTGCGGCTGAACGGTTTCGATCCGATCGATCTGGACGGGCGCGATCCGGCAGCCTTCGCTTGGGCGATCTTTGAGATCGAGGAACGTCTCGCCGCCGAAGCCCTGGCCGTTCGGGAAAAGGACGAAGCACCTGCGATCCGTCTACACTACGGCATCGCGGAGACGGTCAAAGGTTTCGGATTTCCCGGCGCCGGCACGAACCGTGCGCATAACCTGCCGCTCGAGGGCAATCCGCGAACCGACGCGGCCGCCCGCCGTGACTTCAACGAAGGTGCCGCGAACCTCTGGGTGCCGCCAAAAGACCTGTCGGATGCGGTGCTTGCGCTCAACAACCATGACGCCTCGGGACGTCCCAAGGAGCGGGCCCATCCCCTGATCTCGCGCCCGGCGGTGACGCCCAGCCTGCCCGAACCGCCGTGGCACGCCTCTGAGGGTCGCAGAAACGTCTCGCCGATGGAAGGTCTCGACCAATACTTCGAAGCGCTTGTCCTCGCCAATCCCGGCCTGCGCGCCCGCGTCGGCAACCCTGATGAAATGCGCAGCAACAGGATGAACGCGACCCTAGATCTGCTGAAGCATCGTGTGACCGCCCCCGAGCCCGGGATGCCGGAATCCGAGACCGGTGGCGTGATAACAGCCCTTAACGAAGAAGCCGTCATATGCGCCGTTCTGGGAAACAAGAGCGGTCTCAATCTGGCAGTCTCCTACGAAGCCTTCGCCACGAAAATGCTTGGCGCTTTGCGCCAGGATTTGATCTTCACGCGGCAATTGATCGCCGCAGGTCGCCAACCCTATTGGCTTGGCCTGCCGGTTGTCCTCACCTCGCATACGTGGGAAAATGGCAAGAACGAGCTGTCCCATCAGGACACGACCGCCGCCGAAACGATGTGGGCGGAAATGTCCGATCTCTCTCGCGTCGTGTTTCCTGTGGACTGGAACAGTGCCGTCGCATGCCTGCGGGATGTCTTTCGATCACACGGGGCGATCTGGACGATGGTGGTTCCCAAGCGCGAAGTTCCAGACGTGCTATCTCCCGAACTGGCACAACGGGTGCTGGCCGACGGCGCGGTCTGCCTGCGCGATGTCGGTGGCGATGACCCGGAATTGATCCTGGTCGCCGTCGGCGCCTACCAACTGGCCGAAACTCTCACGGCGTCGGATCGCCTGAAAGAAAAGAGCGTGCGGCACCGTGTCATCGTGATGGTCGAGCCGGGACGGTTCCGCAGCCCCCGCGACGATCATGAGGCGAAGATGACCGCCTCCGACGCGACGCTCGAAATGTTCTTTCCCGAAACGGCAGGCGCCCGGGTCTTTGTCTCGCATACCAGGCCGGAGCCGCTCGGCGGTCTCCTCCGCCGCCTCGATACCGGATCGCGGAAGTCGAGATTCCTCGGGTTCTGCGGTCGCGGTGGCACACTCGATGCAGACGGAATGCTGTTCGCCAACCGATCAACCTGGGCGCATGTTCTTGCGGCTGCGGCGGATGTCACGGGGCGGCGGGCGCTTGATTTTCTGACAGAAGCCGAATTCGATGCGGTTCAGGGACGTCGCGCGCCCGCAGGAGTTCTTTTCAAGGGACATGACGTATGACGCGAAAAAAGACTGGCCATAACCTTGCAGAAACTGCGCGAATGGCTCCGACGCGTGGGGGCTGGTTTCATGTCCCCTCGATCCACAACTGACTACGGGAATGTGTTATGACAAGACATCACGAAAAACATTTGGATAATGACAATCCGCCGAGGCCGCCCTCGTTCTGGAAATCACGCGCGGGCATCTACCTGATCTTTGCGCTCATCCTTGGTGGACTACTGCTGGGTTACGAGCATCGGGTGCACATTCTGGGCAGCGGGTTGCTGATCTGGCTCCCTTTGCTGCTTTGTGTTGGCATGCATTTCTTCATGCATGGCGGTCATGGTGGCCACGGCGGACATGGCGGCCGCGGATCGGGTGATGACAAATGACGAGCGACCCGGGATCGTCATACGGGCTTTGGCTGCTCGTGTTCATCAATTCGGCGGTCTTCATTCTGTTCGCGTTCAGTTTCTTCAAGCCACAGACATCGCGTGACTGGCGCAGCTTCGGCGCATTCAGTGCTTTCATCGTGGCACTTTTTGTCGAGATGTACGGGTTTCCGCTGACGATCTTTTTCCTGTCGGGTTGGCTCCAATCCAACTGGCCGGGGATTGACTGGTTCGCCCATGACAGCGGGCACCTTCTGGAAATGATGTTCGGCTGGGAAGCGAACCCGCATTTCGGGCCGTTCCATTTCCTCAGCTTTGCATTCATCGGTGGGGGCTTCTGGCTGATCTCGGTGGCCTGGCACCATCTCTGGGCAGCACAGCGGGCCGGGCGACTGGCGGTCACGGGTCCCTACGCCCGGATACGGCATCCGCAATATGTGGGGTTCGTTCTCATCATGGCAGGGTTCCTCGTGCAATGGCCGACAATCCTCACGCTTGCAATGTTCCCGGTTCTGGTCTGGATGTATGCGCGACTTGCCAAGAGCGAGGAGGCCGACAGTCGGGCCCGGTTTGGCGAGGCATGGGAGAGATATGCAGAGAATGTTCCGGCGTTTCTGCCTCGATTCCGGGAAGTTGCCGCGCAATGAACGCAAGCGTTCTGTTCCGTTTTTTGCAGAGCGCAAGCTGGCTATCGGGAAACCGGAGCGGCGTCAGTTTTTGCCGACGATCGAGCGCTCGCCTGCGAATTGATCGAAGATTGAGTTTGATATCGGAAATGCAAGACGGATTTGCGATTTAGAAGCGCCGAGACCAAGAGGGTGAACGGAGTGAGCAATCTGGTGATCCTCGGAGGATCCGGTGATGTCGGGTCGCGGCTTGTTCGCCTCCTTTCCGACCATCAGGAATGGAAGGTTTGGGCGGTTTCCAGGCGAAACCGTGCGGTTGAAACGGCGCATGAAAACGTGGTTTACACAGCCCTCGACGTGGCGCGCCCCGACGCGGCCCATTCACTTCCCGACGACGCCATGGTCGTAAATCTGACCGAAGCGACACCGCCGGGGCTGGTCGCTGAAATTCTCGCAAGAGGCGGTACGGTGCTCGATACATCGGCGACGCCGAGCTATGTCCACGCCCTGATCCGGGCGGCGGACGGGACAAACGGGTGTCTTGTGACGGGTGTTGGAACTGCTCCGGGTCTCAGCACATTGATGGCGGCAGCTCTGGCAAGCGACAAACGGGTAGAGACGCTGCGTATCGGAGTCGAGCTTGGCATGGGCCGTCACTACGGGAAGGCAGCGTCTGAGTGGTTCTTTCGGACGCTTGGACAGCCTTATGACGACCCGGTGACGGGCCGGTCTGTATTTCCTGGCACGCACCCCTGGTGGTTTAGTTTCGCACAGAACGAGGCGCCGAGACTGGCGCTCGATGTGGCGTTTCCCGATGAGGGAATTCATCCTGGCGGACGCGAAGTCCGTGTTCACCATTACCTGGCCGTCGATCCGCCATTTGTCACACGCCTGTTTGCAGTGGCACAACGGCTTTGGCTCGGACGCTGGATGTCAGAGCATTCCCGGCGATTGACAAAGCTTTCAGAGTGGCTGCCGCAATTCGGGCAATTAAGAACACGGATCGCGGCGGTTGCGTTCGATCGCGACGGCAAAGAGATTGCCGCGAACCTGTTCGAAGGTGGCGATCAGGCTGATTTGACGGCTGCGATGATATTGGTGACACTTGATGCAATGCGGTTCGGCGATGCGCGACAGGCAGGGGCCAATTCGATTGTTGACCACCTTGATCTGGAGCAGGCGCTGAGCGGTCTGCGTCGCCACTTGGCAGGCGGAGCGGCCATACACACGAACGCTTGGCAAAGGCCAAACTAAGAAACAGGAAAGACGGGGCAAATCATGAATCACGAGCACGGCCACGGCGGCGACGGCTACAAGAAGAACTCCATCACTTTGGGCGGCGCGGTTGCCATGGGCACGGGCGTGATGATCGGGGCAGGGATCTTTGCCCTGACAGGGCAGATTGCCGAACTGGCCGGGCCGCTCTTTCCCATTGCGTTCATCATCGGTGCGATCGTGACCGGGTTCAGTTCCTACAGCTACATCAAGATGTCCAACGCCTGGCCTTCGGCAGGGGGGATCGGGATGATCCTGCAAAAATGCTACGGGCCGGGAGGGATTGCGGCTGGGGCGGCGCTGCTGATGGCGCTCAGCATGGTGATCGCGGAAAGCCTCGTCGCACGGACCTTTGCCACATATCTCTTGCGTCCCTTCGATATCGAGGGCGGACCTCTGGTGCCCATCCTCGCGGTCGGGGTGATCCTGTTTGCCTTTCTTGTGAATATCGCGGGCAACCGATCGATCGGGCTGTTCTCGATGGTCATGGCCGCGATCAAGATCGGTGGCATCGCGCTCTTCGGGATCGCTGCCCTGTGGTCGAGCGGGTTTGGCTTTGCCGCCGCGACGCAAGACGCTGGCGACTTTGGCGCGATGGGTTTCGTCGCCTCGGTCGCGCTTGCCATTCTTGCGTTCAAGGGGTTCACGACGATCACCAACAGCGGGGCTGAGATCACCGATCCCAACCGCAATGTGGGGCGCGCAATCATCATTTCGATTGCGCTGTGTGTCGTTGTCTATCTGCTTGTGGCCTTCGGTGTCGGCTCCAGCCTGACCATCGATCAGATCATCTCCGCCAAGGACTATTCGCTGGCCGAGGCGGCGGAACCGGCATTGGGACAGGTCGGCTTCCTGCTGACGGTCCTGTTGGCCGTGGTGGCGACAGCTTCGGCCGTGCTGGCAAGTGTGTTTGCCGTCTCGCGGATGCTGGCGATGCTGACGGACATGAAGATGATCCCGCACAGCCATTTCGGCATGTCCGGTCCGATCCAGCGGCATACGCTGGTCTACACGGTGGTCATCGCATCCTTTCTTGCCGTGTTTTTCGATCTGAGCCGCATCGCGTCGCTGGGTGCGTTCTTCTACCTGACAATGGATATGGCTGTGCATTGGGGTGTCTGGCGCTACCGCAGGGCAGAGATCGGCGCCTCGGGTGTCGTCATTCTTGCAGCACTCGGGTTTGATGCGATCGTTCTGGTCGCGTTCACGGCCATGAAGCTGCAGAGCGATCCGGCCATCGTCGCCTATGCGGCCGTTACGATCGCGGGAGTCTTTCTGTTCGAACGCGCCTATCTGTCGCGCTGGCTGGCGCCGCAAGATGAGCCCGCCCACAGTTGACGGATGTGGCCACGCAATCGGTCCGCGACGGGCGGCGCGCGGGGTTCGCCATGCTCGTCGGTCTTGCTCTGGGTATGGTGGCCGCGAACTCGCCGCTGGCGGACATCTATGCGATTGTGCATCACCTGCCTCTGCGGGTTGGGGCGGGCACCTGGGCAATCGAAGCCCCTCTGATCGAGTGGATCAATCAGGGCCTTCTGACGGTCTTCTTCTTTCTGATTGGCATCCACACAAATCACGAGCTGACCCGTGGGGCGCTGTCCGAACCCAGTGCGGCCATGCTTCCGGCAAGTGCGGCGCTTGGGGGCATGATCGTGCCGGCAGCCATATATCTTGGAGTCAATTTCGGAGATACTGTCGCCCTTCGTGGGTGGGCGATCCCCATTGCGACAGACATCGTCTTGGTCCTTGGCGTCCTTTCGCTGTTTTCGGGTCAGCTTGGTCCTGCGATCATCGCCTTTGCAACGGCCGCCGCGATTTTCGACGACCTCGGCGCAGTAATTGTCATCGCATTGTTCTACGGATCGTTCGATCAGCTTTGGCCGCTTTGGATGGTGGTTGGCGGCTTGGCAGGTCTATTTCTACTCAATCGAACCCGAAGGGCATCGCTCGTGCCTTACCTCGCCTTCGGCTGCGTTCTCTGGGCAGGACTTATACTGACCGGTCTCGAAGGAGCGATTGCAGGGGCAATTGTCGGGTTTTCTCTGCCGCTGTCGTCGTTTCCGCCAAGAGCGACAGCGCGCGCTGAGCGGCGCGTTTCGCCATTTGCTCTGTTCTTTGTCGTGCCGATCTTCACCTTCTTCAACGGCGGCGTTATGCTGGATTTTTTTCCCGCCGATCCACAGGCATGGTCCGTGGCCATCGGTATTGCGATGGCGCTGATTGTCGGAAAGCCTTTGGGACTTCTCGCCGGAACACTCCTGGCGCTTCGCCTCGGCATCGGAACACTCCCGCCCGGCACCTCGATGCGGGACGTCATTGGGGTCGCACTGCTGTCCGGTGTCGGCTTCACCATGAGCCTGTTCATCATCGGCGCGGCTTTCGACGCAACCCCGATCGCCGCAACGGCAAAACTCGCCGTTGTGGGCAGTTCAGCTGTCGCCGCTTTGCTCGGCCTCATTGCGTTCAAGAGCCGCTGATCGGTTGAGCCCTCTAACAACGGATGCCTCACTCCTCATCTTTGGGCTCGAGGCAAGGCTCCCAGTCCCACAGACGGTTCATTGTTGCAAACAGGAAGGACGCAGACCAGGCGATCATCAAAAGCCCGTTCAGTGCCTCGACACCGGCGAGAAATCTCAGATGACCGGTCGGGACGATATCTCCGATCCCGAGCGATGTGTACATGACGGCCGAGAAATATAGGTAGTCGAGCGGGTGTGCCATGTCGGACCCCTCAAAGCCACCGATCCCGAACCACGCCCCCGCAATCCAGAAGCCGCCCGCAAAGAGCCCGATCTGGAACAGATGGGTGACAAACAACAGACTCACGATGGAAAGCACGCGCGTATGCGGCCGCATTGGAACCGATGCCATGCGGCCTGAGCAGAAGCGCAGGGACATCAGATGCAGATAGGCTGTGGCGACGAAGAGTGCGACGGATATGGCTATCGAAACTAACAACTTATGATCCCTCTAACGATCTTTACGCAAGAAAGCGCCGTGATCCAATGCCTCAAGTAAAGCTACCATACGTTTGATTGGACTCCGGGTCCAACCCATAGTACAACTTTTGCCATGGCTCCCATGAAGCGCTTCCAGAATGTCACGCCCGAGAGACAGGCGGCAATCCTCGATGCTGCGGCGGCAGAGATCGCGACTTATGGCCTGTCCGGCGCCTCGATAAACCGTGTCATCACCGCTGCGGGGATGAGCAAATCGTCTTTCTATCATTATTTCGAAGGCAAGGACGATCTCTATGCCGCCGTGACGCAACGGGCGCTTGACGACCTGCTGGCAGCCATGGTTCCCGGCGCGCCGCCCGCGACCGCCTCGGACTATTGGGCGATGTGGGAGGCGATGTATCGCGCCTTTTTGCAACGCCAGTTGACCGATCCCGTCCTGGCGGCCCTGAATTGGAGCGCGATCCAGGCGCGCGCCGACGGCACGGCGCATCCCGCACTTGAATTACTGGCGGGGCAGATGCGTCAATGGCTGGAAGCGCTGATCCTTCAGGGCCAGGCGCTTGGCGCGGTGCGCACCGACCTGCCGCAGGACCTATTGATGGATGCCACCTTCGGGATGCTCGAGGGCGGCGACCGCTGGTTTGCCGCAACATGGAGCGAGATGTCCGAAACACGAGTCGCAGAGGCCGCAGCCCGGATCGTTGGCCTTTTGCGCGACCTGACCGAACAAAAAGGAGAGCGGGAATGACTTCCGCGACCGAACACGCATTCACCGCGGGCGGGACTGGTGCTGCCCGCCCCCTGAAACTGGCGCTCCTTTTCTCGATCCTTGGCGAGGCTGTGATCCTCCTCGTCTGGGGGTTCTACCTTTTCCCCAAGGGCAGCTGGTTCAACAAGACCATGTGGACCCTGGTCTATTGCGGCGTTGGAATGGGCGGTGCATTCGGTGCGGTCTTGGTGCTGGGTTTGCTGGGCCGAGTGGACGGCTGGCGTGCCGTGGGCCTGACTGCGCTGCTGTCAACGGTGATGCTGGGGCTGTTTTGCAATACCCTTTGTCTCAGGCTCGATATGACCTTCGGTTATTTCGGTGCCCAGGGTGCGGGCCTTCTGTTCATGCTCAATGGCATCGTCATGTCCGCACTGGGCGGCGCCGTCCTTGGCTGGATGACATTTACGGATCGGGGCAGGGCCTTCGGGCCTGACTGGCTGAAATGACCCACGGACAGCGCCTGTTCCGCGTCCTGTTCCGCCCGGTCGTGCGCGCGGCGGCGATGCGGGCCATTCTGGGCCGCAACCGGGTGCGCGGCGAGATGGCGAAGGGCCGTTTCACCCGGGCGGAGATCCACGCGCTCCTAACGGATACATGGACCCGTTTCGAGAAGCACGCAGCCGAAATCCCGCACGAACGCAGCGCCGGTGCGCGGCTCTGGCTTTTGAACGGCGCGCTGATCATCTCTGCGATCCAGTCCGCCATCGACCGCGGCGTCGAGCGTGCCTATGCCATCGAACTGGTCGGCGATGCGGCATGGATCATTTACCGCAGGTTCATGGCCGTTCCGGACGCGGTTGTGCGCCTGACGACCCGCGACCCGGCAAAGCGTCTCGAACGCGACACGCATCTGATTATGGACGTCTTTCCCTTCGGCCCGAAGTCCTATTGCAAGCGTTGGATCGACAGCGATCGTGGAGGGGTTTTCCTGGTGACGCGGTGTCCCTACCAGGAGCTGCATCACAAGCTGCTCTCGCCGGAGGACGCCCGTGACTTTTGCCAAGGGATGCCTGTAATCTGGACTATCCGCTGGCGGAGATGTGGGGAGGGCAACTGGAACGCTCTCAAACGCTCGTCTCTGGCGGCAGGTATTGTGATTTCCGGTATGTGCGCGCGGACCGGATGAACCTGAAAGAGACGAAATGCCCATGACCAAAGGCAATATTTTCGCGCATCTCGGTGCTGGATAAAATTCTCGACTGGATCTGCAAAATCTCTTTGGGGTAATCGCGAAACCTCGCGATCCGTTGGAATTACGGATGATCGCCGCGTCTATTCGAAAATGGAGGATCGGACCGATTTTCTCTACGCTTCTGCTGTTTAGAAGATGCGGCTGAGCAAATTGTGTGCAGATGTTTTGATCAGGCATTTTAACATAAACTTCATTATGCGTATTTATACTTAGTGTTGGCGCGCGCTACCCTCAAGCGCGACTCTTGTTAGAAAACAGTAGTTTATCTAATGAGAGGAATCGGTATGGGAGCCGTTTACGACCAACTGAGTATCACAGAACGACGCAAGATAGAACGCTGGAGACACGCTAAGGTCCCAGTTGATGAGATGGCGCGCGTTCTGAAGCGCTGCAGATCAACGATATTTCGCGAGCTAAAGCGCAACCATTTTTCGGACGAAAGCATGCCGGGTTGCGATGGCTATTACGGTGCCGCTGCTCACCTGATGCAAGCGGAACGTCGTGCTCGAGAGCGCAAACTGATCAAACATCCTGAGCTTCGCAAGTGCGTGATCGAGCGTATCAAGAACGGCTGGACACCAGAGCAGATCAGTAACCGTATGATTCACGAACGCGCTCCTCTCAGGGTCTGTCAGGAAACCATCTATCGTTACATCTACTCCAAGGAAGGTCAGCGCGAAGACCTGTGGTGGTATCTACCGACCCACCGTGTCGCCCGCAGACCACGTCGCACCAGAAGGCGCAGAGAACCCAAATTCCACCGCGATGTCAGCATTCTGTTCCGACCCGATGATGTCGCTCATCGCCGTCAGTTCGGTCATTGGGAAGCTGATTTGATGCTGTTTAAACAAAAGCTTGGCCAGTCCAACGTTACCTCACTGGTTGAGCGCGTCAGCCGCTTCACTGTGATCCTGAAAAACCCGAACAAGCGCACCAAGCCGGTCATGGCCAAGATCATGAGCGCCATCAAAGACCTCCCCCTCGTCGCCCGTCGGTCCATCACTTTTGACCGCGGAACCGAGTTTGTCAGTTGGCCCCACCTGCAAGCCGAGATCGGAACCCAGACGTGGTTCTGCGACCCCTCCAGCCCCTGGCAGAAAGGCACAGTCGAGAACACTAACCGACGCCTTCGAAGGTGGTTGCCCCGCAAACGCGATATCCGGCAATGCACAGATCACGATATGAAGGTGATCTGTGATCGCCTCAACAATACGCCGCGCAAGTGCCTTGGATGGAAAACGCCAGCTGAGGTCTTCCGCGAAAAGATGTTGGAGGAAATGCGATGACGCCCCTACCCTGATCCCAACATGAGTCGCAGTTCAGGTATCGCTCACATTGCGATAGTATATTATCGTATATATGCTGGACTCCTCTCACGGAGGTTCCGCAGCATGCACTATCTGATCAAGAAGCTCCTCCCCTCGGTTGCAGTCGCTTTCACCGTGACTGGTCTTTCGCTACCAATGTCCGCCCGAGCGCAGACATACCCGATCGACTGCGCGATCCTCTTGTGTCTGTCTGGCGGCTGGCCCGCTTCCGTCCCTTGCGCCCGAGCTCGCGCCGAATTCATCAGGCGTATCACGCCTTGGCCAGTGGAACCGCCGCTGCAAATCTGGCGCTGTCCCATGGGCGCCTCCTATGAGGGCGATCGGCCACCAAACAACGCTGGCCGTATCTTTGAAGCCTTGTACCGGCCCGACAGCCGTCGACCGCTCCAATCCTTGCCAAGAGACAAATTCGTTCCCGCCGACCAGGCCCTCCGGCTCGTTCAAGATCGGGCGGACATCGATATCAGCGGACCTGAGTTCAATTTCGTACGATCCATCCGTGTCTTTGATGTTCGTTACGCGCGGCAATACGAAGCAGGAAGCGAAGGAGACTGCGAACGCTACGCCACTGTAGTCCTCGGCACTTATGGAACCCAAGGCGATTTCTCATGGCAGCGATCTTCTATAACTGCCCTGCCTGAGGCCCATGTGGGACTTGAACGTTGGGGCCAGAATTGCCCGGGTATCTATCACCGATCTGTCTTCGTCGATTGGCGTGACTATGATGGCAACTACGACTTCGAACAGGTGAACTACTAGCGCTGGCAAAGACAGCTTTGCCATCATGCTGCGAGAATTTGAGCGTGCTGAGTTGCTCAAATACCGGCTTTTCGCTGCTTTCGGTGCGCATGTCCGGAGAGCGGACGAAGGGGCCGTTCAGAGGTCTGAATTCAACGGCCTCTTCAGATACCGACCTTTCACTGATTTCTTACGAATCTAAACAGTAAGTATGGCTCGGGTCTGCGAAGCCGCGGCCAAGCCTCCCCCATCGTTCGGCATTGTGATCGGCGACGGTTTGCTTCATATCAGCGGTTGCTGATACCTTATTCCTTCCAAGCATTGATGGCAGGCTATGAGTTCGAAGGATAACCAAGAAAAGCGGCGCCGGAGCGGACGGCCGCTCATGATTTTGCCTATTCTTCTGTTTGGGTTGCTGGGCGTAGTCTTCTACTGGGGCCTCTGGAACAACGACGACCGGTTGCCCTCGACGCTGATCGGAAGACCAATCCCGGAATTCGCGCTCCCGCCCATCGAAGGGCGGCAGGACGGCCTAGGCTCGGCGAACCTGCAAGACCAGGTTTCTCTCGTCAACGTCTGGGCGTCGTGGTGCGTCCCCTGCCGCACGGAGAACCCGCTTCTCGTCGATCTTGCCGAAGCGGGCACCGTTCCGATCTACGGTATCAACTACAAGGACGATGCCGAGGAGGCGCTGGGTTTCCTCGAAGAGCTCGGCGATCCCTTCACCCGCATCGGCGCGGACCGATCAGGCCGCGTTGCGATAGACTGGGGCGTCTATGGAGTGCCGGAAACATACATAATCGACGCCGAGGGGCGCATTGCATACAAGCATGTCGGCCCCTTTGATCAGGCCTCGCTTGAGGAGGACATTCTGCCGGTCGTGCGCCGGTTGCAGGCTGAGAGCGACCCGTGAGGCGACGTGACGTCCTTGCCGGAGTCTTGGCGCTTGCGGCAAGCCCTGCCTCCGCCCGACCACCGATCCCTAATCACGGGACTCCGCGTGATCTCCTGTCGCCGCCTTTCGTGGATGGAGATGGACGGGATCTGACGCTGGCGGACTTCGAGGGACGTGTCGTGCTTCTGAACATTTGGGCGACTTGGTGCCCGCCTTGTCGCGAGGAGATGCCGACGCTCGACGCGCTGCAAGCGCGCCTCGGCGGATCGGATTTTCATGTTCTGCCGCTGTCGATCGATCGGGCCGGTCTCGAACCTGTGCGCCGCTTCTACCGAGAGACCGGCATTCGCAACCTCGATCTCTATATCGCGGAGGATACGCGCGCGATGCTGGCCTTGGCCGTGGTGGGTCTGCCGACAACGATTCTGATCGACCGCATTGGGCGCGAGCGGGGGCGCCTCGCAGGCCCGGCCGAATGGAACAGCCCCGAAGCCGTTGCGCAGATAAGCGCTCTTATTGACGAACGTAAGCAATAGGACATGGAAAAGCACGACGACCGCGCCAGCCGTTCCGCTCCGTGCGCACACGTGGTGGCGGTCTACCGATCAGTTTGGAGATGTGGATTTGATTGAACTTTCCGTTCTTGGACTAATGGCGGCATTGCTGGCCGGTGCCGTTTCCTTTCTGTCGCCCTGCGTGCTGCCGCTCGTGCCCGGCTACGTATCCTACGTTGCCGGACGTACGGTCACCGGCAGTGCAGCGCCTTCGAAGGGGCGGGCCGTCTGGCTCAGCTTCTGTTTCGTCCTTGGCTTCTCCACGATATTCATCGCGCTTGGGGCCTCTGCCACCGCGCTCGGTCAGACGCTGCTGCAGTGGCGCTACGAACTCAACCTCGTCGGCGGCGCGATCGTGATCCTGTTCGGTCTGTTCATGATCGGGGCAGCGCGCCTGTCGGCCATGGAGCGCGACCTGCGTTTCCATCTCGACCTGCCGGGCGGGCAACCGGTCGCCTCCTACGTGCTCGGACTCGCCTTCGGTTTCGGCTGGACACCGTGCATCGGGCCGATCCTCGGTGCCATCCTAACCGCCAGCGCGACAAGCGCGACGATTGGCGAGGGCGTCGCATTGCTTGCCGTCTACTCGGCCGGCCTTGGGATCCCGTTTCTGGTCGTCGCGGGGTTCACCGACAGTATTGCCGGCAGGCTGCGCGGCATCGGTCGTTGGGGTCGCCGCCTGCATCAGGCTGCGGGCGGCGTCATGATCCTGATGGGCCTGGCGATGATGACCGGGCGGTTGAGCGCACTGGCCTACTGGCTGCTGGACACCTTCCCTGTCCTTGCGCGGATCGGGTGAACAGATGCGACTGTACGAGAAACATATCCTCCCTCGGCTGACGCATCTGGCGATGGGCCAGGATCAACTTCTTCCCTACCGGCGCCGCGCCATCTCCGGCCTGCATGGGCGTGTGCTGGAGATCGGAATCGGCTCGGGCCTGAACATTGCGCTCTACCCCGAGGCCGTGCGCCAGATCATCGGTATTGATCCGTCGCCCGAACTCCTCTCTCGGGCCGCGCAAACCTCCCATGGACTGATGCCCGCGGCCGAGATGATCGAGGGCGTGGCCGAAGCATTGCCGCTCGAAGATCGCAGCGTCGATTGCGTCGTCGCCACCTGGACACTCTGCAGCGTTTCGGAACCGGAGAAGGCTCTCGCCGAGATCCGGCGCGTTCTCAAGCCGGATGGCGTCTTCCGCTTCGTCGAGCATGGCCTGGCGCCCGGACCCCGTATCCGGCGCTGGCAACGCTGGCTGACGCCTGTCTGGAAACACTGCGCCGGGAACTGCCATCTTGACCGCCCGACGGCCGACTTGATCGAGACAAGCGGCTTCCGCATGGAGCGGCTCAACACCGGTTACGCGACAGGTCCGAAGCCCTTGGTTTTCATGTATGAGGGACAAGCTCGCCTCTACTGAGGAAGCTTGGAAACAGGACAATCTCGGCTTTCGATCCGTGGCGCAACTGATGGCAAGGTAGCCAATTCTCGCCTCGAACTTTCGCCGAAAATTTTGCGGTGATGAGATGTTATGAGCAGTCATCAAGATAACCGGCAGGCCAATCTGACGCGCGGCATCCGGGTCGAGATCGCCAGCCTCGTCTACAACATCATCGAGGTCGTCGTATCCGTCACCGTGGGACTTCTGACCGGCAGCGCAGCGCTGGTGAGTTGGGGCCTCGACAGTACGGTCGAGGCCACCTCGGCTGCGACTCTGATCTGGCGCTTGAAGAGTGAGGTGGACGGTGCCGACAAGCGCACGGTCCTGCACCGCAAGAAGGTCGCGCTCTACGTGGTTGCCTGTGCCTTCTGGATCGTCGTCGCGGCGATCCTCTACGAGGCGGTCTCCGCCTTCATTTCGCAGAAGGCGCCGGGCTTCAACTGGTGGGGTATCGCGATTCTGGGTGCTTCGCTCGTGGCCAACCCGTTCCTCGCCTGGGGCAAGTATCGCTACGGCAAGCGGCTCGATGCGCCCGCCCTGAAATACGATGCCAAGGACACCATGATCTGCCAGTATCAGACGATCGTGGTGTTGGCCGGGATCGGTCTGACGCAATGGATGGGCTGGTGGTGGGCCGACCCGGTGGCGGCGCTTCTGATCGTGCCCTACGTTGCATGGGAGGCGTTCGAGGCCACGAAGGATGCGCGGTCGGTCGATCCGGACGAGGGCGAAGCTACTGCCGAGGCCTGACGTTACGCATGATGAACCGAGATTTGGGCATGGGCGGCAGTTCTCCGGTTTCCAGATCCAGATCCTGATCCGGCCCTTCGTAGTCGATGGCGTTCACGAAGAAACTGCAAAACGCCTTCATCTGGCTGATCGCGATCCACTCGCCCGGACAACGGTGGTTCCTGTGGTGATCGCCACCGCCCTGCGGAATGAACTCGTAGGGAGTGACCTCCCGATCGTGAAACCGCTCGGGCCGGAACTCTTGCGGCGCGTCCCACGAACGAGCGTCGGTATTCGTGCCGTAGAGGTCGAGCAGAACCCTGTACCCTTTGGGAAAGCGATGTCCGCGCCACTCGAAATCGCTCTTCACCCGTGCCGCAACCGCGGGAAAGAACGGATACAGACGGCGGACCTCTTGCACGAAAGGTTCGAGCTGTCCCTCGTCGTCCTTCAGCTTTTGCCGCCACTCGGGATGCCGATGTAAAGCATGCGCCGCCTGAACTATGAACACGGATACCGCGACGGTCGGGCGCAGGACATTCAACAGCTCTACGGCGGCCACCCTGGGGGTCAACAACTCCCCATCGAGATCGCGCCATGTCGCGATGATATGAAGGGCACTTTCCTGCGTCGGCTGAAGCTCACCATCGCGGACCTGTTGGATTAGCCGTGCTGCCCATTTTTCCAGGCGGTGGCGCGCCAGACGCGCGCGCCAGTGTTTGGGGCCAAGGGCCCCGGCGTCCTGAAAAAGCGCTGTAAGCTGCGCCGTTCGGGTCGCCACCTCAGCTTCATTAAGCGGCACCCCGGCCCAGGCGCAGGCAGCTCTTGTGAGCATTTCGCGCACTTCGTCATAGAGGACGACCTCGTTCCTCGCCTCCCAGTCCGGCGCATAGTTGTCCAACATGTGAAGCGACGTGCCCTCAAGCGCGGCGATCCGCTCGGTCCCCATGAGTGACATGAACATCTTCTTGCGGTGCTGGTGGGCAGCGCCGTCCAATCCCTGAACGCCGCCTTCTCCCAGCAGGGACTTCTGTATGCGGCCTGGCATCGAGCCTGCGCGGATCAGCCGGTCTTCCCGATAGAAGGCTTCTGCCGTCGCCGCGCCGGTCATGCAGATCGTCTCTTGAAGGAGGATGCGGGTTTCGAACAGGTCTGTGTCGAGTGCGCGGCAGGTCTCCGAAATGAACCCATATGGGTTGCGCAGCAGGGCAAGTGTGCTGTCAAAGCCTTTCGCAGATGGTATGCCGAACATGGGTTACACCCCCGTTGTGTTTTCCTTGCGTTGACCCTGACCAGGCTTGTCCGTCGCAGAGCGGAAGCTGTCCCAGAACAGTAGGGCCGCGCCGCAGAAAATCGCCACATCCGCAAGATTGAAGGACGGCCAGTGGTATGTTCCGTAATGGAAATCCAGAAAGTCTGGGACGGCCTGATAACGCAGCCGGTCGAGGACATTGCCGAGTGCGCCGCCGATGATCAGACCGAGAGCGGCAGCCGTCAGCCTGTCCGGCGCGCGCCACAACCAGATCAGCAGCCATAACACGATCACGCCAGCAAGCGCGATGAGACCCCACCAAGGCACGATCCCGCCCAGCATACCGAAGCTGACTCCATCGTTCAGAACCCGCACGAGATTGAGAAAGGGTAGAACCTCGACGCCGCCCTCAAGCGCAGGTGTGTTCAGGGCAAGCGCCTTGGTGCCCTGATCGAGGGCGAACGCCGAGATGGCGCAAACTCCGCCTAGAACGCGGCTGTTCATGCAGTCGTCTTCAGATCGGCCCGCGCATCGCGAATGATCGCCCAGGACGAGTGCAGGAATAGCCCGGCGATACCGAAGGCAACGATAAGGTCGGGCCACGCGCTGCCCAGCCAGGCCACAAGACCGGCGGCAACGACAACCGCCGCATTGCCGATGGCGTCGTTGCGAGAGAAAAGCCAGACGGCCCGCATGTTCGCGTCGCCCTTGCGGAACGGCAGCAGCGGCAGAACGGAGATGACGTTGACGACAAGGGCAATCATGCCAAGCAGGCCCATGAGACCCGCATCCGGCGTCGTCCGTTCGAAGACCCGGACGATGGTCGTGCCGAGGACGCCGAGACCGAGGAGCCCGAGGAAGATGCCCTGGATCAAGGCCGACCGTGCCCGCCAGGCGAGGCTCCAGCCGATGGCCAGCAGGCCAAGGAAGGTGATCGCGCCGTCGCCGATGAAATCGAGCGCATCGGCCTTCACGGCCTGTGACCCGGCGATGAACCCGCCGATCATTTCAACGACACCGTAGCCCACGTTCAGGATCACGACGATCCAGAGCGCGCGTCGGTAGGCCGGGTCCTGATGGGCGGGATTCGGCGGAATGTCTCCATCGCCCTCGATCCGGTCGAAGCCGTAGCCGGTCACCGCAACGGCCTTTTCGATGTCCGGCAGGCGCCCTTCGGGTGCAGCCAGTGTCATGATGTGGGTTGCGGCCGACACTTTCACATCGCCGGGCGCTACCCCGGCCGACTGTGCCGCCCGCTCGATCTGTGCAGCATCCTTCGCGCAATCCATGCCGGAAACCCGGTATCGAAACAATGGCGCATCTGCTATCTCGTTGTCTGTGTTGGCCATGATCGCGGCTTTCCTGCTAAAGTGGATAGAAGATTCTATATATCAGCGAGAAATGATATGGCGCAAATCGTTATGGAAGACAAGACCACCACTATTGAACAGCGCGCGAAATTGCTTCGCGGCTTCGCAGATACCAGTCGTTTGACGATTCTGGACGCCTTGGCAAAAAGTCCGTTCGTCGTTCAGGAGCTCGTCGCGCACACGGGACTAACGCAGCCCAATATCTCCAATCATTTGCGATGCCTGCTGGAGTGCGGGCTTGTCGCCAGCGATCGAGATGGACGGTTTGTTCGCTACCGTATCAGCAATTCACGTATCACAACGCTATTGAGCGATGTAGATGCTCTTCTTGATGTCGTCGCAGAAGGGGTTGAGGCTTGTGACAACTATCGCGAGACGTGATTCAAGATGTCGTGGCCTTCGGCCAGGTCGTTACATCGCTCCGGTTTGGTCGTTCTTTAGATGTAGTTCTTTCGACGTGAGACACAGTCGAGATGTTACCGCGAAGGTTTTTTCAACCAATGGCGAACATCGGCCCCGCACCCAGAATACCGGATAGTCCTGCGGTGACGGGCCACGACCGAATTGCTGGCGGACTGGTCTGTTCTTGTCTAAGTAAGAACACGAAAGCCCCGGTTCGACCTCAATATTTCTCTTGAACCTACAGTAGCTTTAGGAGTTAGGGCCGCAGACGAAGAACGGCATTCGAGTCAAACAGGCCATACTGCTTCAGGCTTTCCTTACTGAACGGCAGAGTGGCCTTGTTTAAGCTTAGTTTGCCTACCTAACGTTGAAGGAGTAAGAATGATGCTGACAAGACGACATTTTCTCCAGACCAGCGGTGCGCTGTTTTCTACTCCAATCGCTGGCCCGCTACTGGCAGCCACCCGGCCCACCAAGGAGGAGAAGGCCGCCTGGGACGCGCAGGTCACACCTCCCGCTTTTGATCCAACTACGTCAAACCCGTGGGGCCTGCACCCGCGCTTTTTGCCCCAGCGGGTGGACGCTAAGGACGGGCTTGTTCCGGGAGACGTCCACGTCGATGCCGTAGCGCGCTACATCTATCACATCGAAGAAGGGGGAACTGCGATGCGTTACGGTGTGGCGATCGCCCGTGGTAACCTGTACGAGCCCGGCACGTATACGATCCAGCGAAAAGTGGAATGGCCAAACTGGACGCCGACCCAAAACATGATCGCACGCGATCCCGAGCTCTATGGCCCGGTTGCCGACGGTGTTGACCCTGGCCCAGAAAACCCTCTTGGTTCGCGGGCGCTTTACCTTTTTGAAGGCAACCGAGACACCTATCTACGCATTCACGGGACGCCCGAACCAAGAAGCATCGGCGGGCGCGCGAGTTCGGGGTGTGTCCGCATGGTCATGGCACATATCAACCATCTATACCCGAACGTCAAAACTGGTTCGACGGCGTTCCTGTATTCGGCAGAAGAAAGCGTGACCCCGCGAACGTGATCTACGCCCACCCAGTTTGCACTGGTCAATATCTCACGCCGAACGCGTAGTGCAGATCGGGTTGCCACCTATTGAGCAGAGCGGCACCAGTGTCGTTTTTGCTGGACCGCTGTGCTCATGCCAGTAACACCCATCCTCGGAACGAAGCCGAGCTGTAGTGGGGTCCTGACTAGGGGCAGCTAGGTTAACGATTTGTTCGGGAAGGTTTCCAACCGCGTCTACCCGGACAGACTTGTGGCTTGAAGCTACAGTAACTGTAGTAACTACATTTCCTTGGAAGCGATTCGAGGAGATACCTGATGTCCCTTGCCGACCTTTTCCGACCTGGACCGAAGAGAAACCAGCGCTCCAAGTACTGAATTATCCAAATTGTGGCTGCTGCACGGCTCGCGCGAAAACTCGCCACTCAGCGCGCTGAAAGGAACTTGAACACCCGTCTTTCGGTTTCCACCCTAGTAACCAAAACAAGGAGTAAGATCATGCAAGTTCACGAAATCATGACCAGCAATCCAACATGTTGTAGTACCGACACTACGATTCAGGAGGCCGCAAAGCTGATGGATGAAAAGTCGGTCGGCGCGATTCCCGTGATCAATGACGCCGGTGAGCCGGTCGGCATCATTACGGACCGCGACATCTGCTGTGGTGCCGTCGCAGAGGGAAAGGCAGCCGACACGCCGGTTTCTGACGTCATGTCGGATGACCTCCTGACAGTCTCACCTGATGAGGACGTTAAAAGCTGTTGCAGCAAGATGGAAGAAAAACAGGTGCGCCGCAGCGTGGTTACAGACGAAAGCGGCAAATGCTGTGGGATCGTGGCTCAAGCGGACGTGGCACGGGAAGCCGACGGCGCGGAAACAGCCGAATTGGTGCAGGAAGTGTCGCAGCCAGAGAAGAGTTCTGGCTGCTGCTGACCCAATGGCACATGGGATCCCGAGTGACCGAACCTGTTGCGAATAAGTCCGGTCTGGCTGCACATGTTGAAAGGAAGTCAAAACGCGGCGCTTGACCGCGTTTTGATCTGCCGAACAGATAGGAAGTTGCCTGATGGCCCACGATCACGCCCATATCGACCTCGAGTCCGGCGACCGTCGAGTCTCCATCTCCATCTGGGCCAACGGTCTTCTGACCGTCGCGCAGATTGTCGGCGGCATCCTATCCGGCAGCCTCGCACTGATCGCGGATGCTCTGCACAATTTCTCGGATATGGCATCGTTGGTGATCACCTTTGCCGCTCGGAAAATCGCGCGGCGGCCTGCGGACGCGCGCATGACCTTCGGCTATGGGCGGATAGAAATTGTCGCAGCGCTCATCAACTACACGACCCTTATCCTGCTCGGCTTCTACCTGATCTACGAGGGTGGCATGCGCATGATCGACCCGCCCATCTGTGGCAGATGCAGGAGCACAAGGCGGCTTTGGACTGCCACATCGTGCTGACAGCGGACGGCTGGCGTTAAATCGAAAATATCAAGACGGCAATCAAGGACCGGCTGAAGGACGATTTTAGCATCGGTCATTCGAGTTTGGAATTTGAGCACGAAGACCGAGCCCATGAGAACGCCGACCTTTACGGTCACGGCAGGCCGGAAGAAGACGAGAAAAACCATGTTAACCAAGACACTGGCTGATCATGACGAGATGATTGCCCTTGTCGGCGAAGGCAAGCTGAGCGAAAGCGATCTGAAACGGATGCACGTCCTGCTTCAGTAGCGTCTGCAAGAGACAAGCAAGCTAGGGCCGAGACCTCAATCTCACGAGGTTCGAAGCCGGCGCATAGTCGCGTTTGGCTCTGTGAATCTGGCCTACTAGGTCAGATAAGAAGATGGTTCCGCGGAGAGGGGTGAGCCTAGCCGGAGGCAATCAATCGGCAAGCTGGATCGTGATCTAGTCCTCCCGCTTCTAAGAACGATTAAGAGGAGGAAGACCTTAAATGGACCCAAAGTTTTCGAAATCCGGCGCTACGTGGGGATATATCCTTTCCGCCCAAGGTAGGCCGTCCGCCAAACGGCAGCGACAAGAAATTTCGCTGCATGGGGTAATTGAACAGGTTTGGTGTGACCAGTTTGAAGGGCAAACTACGCGTCCTCGAAAGCATCTCATCCAACGAGAGCAACTGCTGCTGTCGCTAAATCAAGGGGATAAGGTCGTTGTGACGGCACCAGAATGCTTGGGATTGTCAGAACGTGACGTGAACTGGTTCTTGACAGAACTCGCCATTCGCGGCGTGCTTCTGTTGGTCCATTCCGGAACCATTGTTGTTGATCCGGGTGGATCGAAAAGAGACCTAGCTGCTGTAGTTGGCCGATTTCACAGCAAACTGCGGGCATGACACTGGAACGCGGAGAAACCGCTCAACAGCAATTTCCGCCAGCTTGAGATCATTATGAGGTAAAATGATGACCGAGCATTCTGTATTCACCTGATTTAGGTCATGCCAAGCGAGGATCATCACAGCTCCGCTTTCAGCAGCATAGGATTGCAAAGCCTCCGATACCTCGTATTGGAGGCAAAGGTCGAGCGCGGAGGTGGGCTCGTCCATGAGGACAACCCGCGGCCGCGTCACCAGCGACTGTGCGATCGATACGACCTCACGTTGCCCGCCTGACAGTTCCGGCAATTGCCGCTCAGCAAGAGCGGTGATGCCCAATCTGGCCAATACGTCGTTCACGGCCGTTAGCTCGGAAGTAGAAAGGCGTCAACCGCTCCCACCGCGCTTCAGCGCGAGTATGATGGATTCGTAGACCGTCAGCGCTGCATTCATCCCCGTATCCTGCGGCATGTAGCGCAAGTCCTCCGTGGCTGCATCGCTGAAGCGCACAGTCCCTGCCCCCCGCATCTGTCCTGAGATGCGCCGAAACAGCGTGGACTTACCAGCCGCATTTGCCCTCACAAGAGCCGTCACTGCCTCCTCGAATTGGCGGTGTTGTTGCCTTGCTGAGGACCTCATGCCGACCATAGCGCGCAAAGAGGTTTTCAAGTTGCAGCGTCACCATGCTTTGCGCCCCTTGGTCAGAATAAGAGCGGCAAAGAAGGGAGCGCCCACCAATGCCGTGACATTGCCAATGGGCAGGACAGCGCCGAACAAGGCCTTCGAGAGCACAGATGTGGCCGAAAGGATCAGCGCGCCAGCTAGCATTGCTCCGGGCAAGAAGAAGCGTTGATCTTCCCCTAAAAGAAGCCGTGCCACATATGGACCGACAATGCCGATGAAACCGATCGTACCGACGAAGGAAGCCGGCACGGCCGCCATGAGTAATAGTGTTATCCATATGCAGGTCAGTGTCCGCGATAATAATGTCGATCAGGCTCTTCGGGTTTTAAAGAAAAAGCTTCAAAGCGAAGACGTTTTCCGCGAAATGAAACTCAAGCAGCACTTCGAGGAGCCTTCTAAGAAGAAAGTTCGCCAACAGGCCGAAGCGATCCGCCGGGCTCGCAAAGCGGCGCGCAAGCGCTTGGAGCGTGAAGGCGTGATGTAGGTCTACCGATACACATCACTCAGAAAATTGCCCTTCGGCGTGAGTTCATCTAAAACAAATGGCTTTTTCCCGACTGGGCTCAGTAGTTGACCTGCTCGTAGCCATATTTGCCCCCGTAATCGCGCCACTCGACGAATACCGAACGGTGGCGGATGCTCGGACAATTGTCGCCCCACCTCTCCAGCCCCACATGATCTTTCGGCAAGGTTCCGATCGATGAACGCTGCCAAGAGAAGTCTCCTTGAACGCCATAAGTTCCAAGTACAACGACCGCGCTCCGCTCGCAGTCCCCCTCGCTGCCTGCCTCATATTGTCGAGCGTTCCGCACATCAAAGATTCGTATCGAGCGCACGAAGTTAAACTCCGGACCGCTGATGTCGATGTCGGCGCGTTCTCGACCAAGCGTAATAGAAAAGTCACTGCTCTTATCACCCGTTTCAACCCTTTCCGCCGGGAACACGCCCGTCGATGACAGGCCGACTTCCTGAGATGGGGCAACGGTAATCGTCTGGAGCAGCGGATGACGCGGTATATCGAACAGAATGTCGAAGATACGGCCGCCATTTTTACCAGTGCCATTGAGTTCATGGGATGCTCTCATCGGACAACGCCATATCTGCAATGGAGGCTCTACTGGCCAGGGGGTTATTCTTCGAATGAATTCCGCGCGGGCGCGTGAGCATGGCACTGATGCGGGCCAACCCCCTGAAAGACAGAGGAGAATCGCGCAATCGATCGGATAGGTTTGCGCCCTAACCCGCTCGGCCGTTCCGAAGAAAGACGTGGAGCCAAGAGCGACAAGGACGACGAAACGAGTAAGCGCTTTGGGCATGAATACTCTCCTACAGTTTTGGCAGGTTGACGGTCTCTCTAGATATTTTATATTCATTGCGCCAATAGTATATTTTTGAAAGACCTGCTCCGATGACTATTAAGGCCTGCTAATTTGGGTATGCTCGCCGCCACTCGAAAGCGCTTCGAGGTATTCGATCACTTTCACTGGTGTCGACGATTTTGCCTCTGCCAGCACTTCGGGATGAAGCGGCGGCTCGATAGAACCGGCAGGCACCTGCTCGTCCAGCCAGAGCACCGACAACTCAGAGGAATCCCACAGGTATACCCATCCAACCGTGCGCTCCCGATCATTTCCAAACAATCGGGCTATGGGCTCTGCTTCTTCTTTCAACAGTCTCACCGCTTTCTTCATTCCAGTTTCCAACCACCAAGCAGGATTTCGATCACGTCAGACATTCTCTGGCCCAGTAGATGGCGATCGAATCACACTGCCTTTAGTTGCACTGTCGTGAGCCGCGAATTCACGATACGAAGCGAACGCCGGCGAAATAGAACGAAACGAACAACGTTACGCCCTTGATAAAAAATGGAAAATACTTTGTTCCTCCGTTGGATGACGGAAGTGACTTTAAGGAGTTGTTCAGACGGTTGAGCGCGGCCGGAGCGGGTCGGCCTACTGACAAAGATGGGATACCCTTGGGGCCGTGGACACCCGAACTTCTTGCTACCGCAATCACTCAGATCGAAGCCAACCGGTCCGGGATCGAGCTGCGAACGGTGCAGCTTTGGTACCAAGACAACGAGAAAGGAATCAGCACCGAGAACATTCGATGGTTGGCAAGGGTGTTTGGGTGTGATGATCCGAAGGCGACCAGCGAGTGGCAAACGGAACTTAGTGTGGCCCGGGCACGATTGGTAGCCAGGAGGCGAGCGCTGCGTGCGGGGTCAGACGGCCACGATGCGCATAGTCCTCCAGATACGGTTCAGAACGCGGCAATCGATGTTGATACCGTGGTTCCGTCACCGCTGGCGCACAAAGGTGAGGTTATATGGCCGAGGCGGAGATTTAGCTTGGCGAGAACATCGGAGGCCGTGTTCAACCGGGGATCCCCTTTGGATTTGTCGGCGTCAGTGTTCGCAGGGGCAGTGGCCCTTGGATTTTCCTCTTACTTTTTGGGCATTCACAGCATTGTTTTTCCGCAGGCGAATGGTGTGATTAAGCAGGTTGGGTACTTATGGGCACCGAACTGGACACTCCTCTTCATGGTGCTCATGCCGCTATACTTCGTATTCGTGCGTGACTTAGTGGTCTATTGGAGGGGTACAAGGCGGTCATTGTTAAGTCCTGAAGGTGAAGGAATCGCGAATGACGACATGTGGGTGCGAAAAGTCGCGACCTTTTCGGTGACGTATTGGGCGGCCTTTCTTGTTTGTTTACCTATAGCTACGGTTCTTCAGTGGATCGATAGGTGTTTAGGCCCATTACTGACCCGCGATACCGGCAACTACCCGGTGGAATGGGCTCGGATGGCGATTGAGCGCCCGCACGTCATTTCAATACCGGAGGCGGTCGCGTTCACCGGGTTCGCCTATCTCTACATGGGTGCGGTATTTTTTCTCTTCTTTGCAGGACTCATTTTGCTCTTCACAATAGCGCACGATTCTTGGGAACTTGGACGAAAGTCTGAATCGTGGGTAGATGGAGAATATCAATGTCAGCCTAATCAAGTCGGTCTCAAAATCATGCGTGGGATTTTTCGGTGCTGTATTTTGGGACTCTTGATTGCCATATGCATGAAGCTCCAAAGCACTTTTATGCTATCAAGTGAATCGACCATAACGGCTTGGTTGGCTAACGATTTCCTGTCAGTTTTGGGAAATCATGAGAAGGCAAGCGACTGGCTCGAATACAGCATGCCGACGAACTATAGCAGCCTGCTGATCGTATTGGCGACCTGCACTGTGTTTCTCTATGGGCTTATGCGAGTCCAGGCCGTGTTGCGTCAGCAAGGAGACATTGGACGTGGCCGAAATTGGAGAGAATTGGGAATGATGTTGGCGCTCATCGCCCTTCTGGTCATCGTCTACGTGCTGATCGGCGCGGTCGCCGGCTTCTCGATCTTGCTGTGCACCGGGCTGCTGTCTGCAATCTACGGCCTGATTTATCCAAGCATCGATACATGGCGGGTGACTGACCAAGGAGAAGAAGAAAGTGTATCATAGCTGGCTCGATCGTTGGGATGAGCGACGCGCAGAGCGGGGGGACGAAGTAAAGAGGCGGACAGACTTCGCTCTGGACACTGAACTTGCCTTCCCTAGCTCCGGACATCCGGCAGGTATCGAGGCCTTCTGTAATCTTGCAGACCAGGCTGTCGAGGACCCAACCTATTTCGATGAACCGGGTAACAACGACTTGGTCGTCGAACGCAAAGGAGATTGGGCCAAATTTCCTTCAGGAATTTATACTGACGTCGCAGAGAACAATCTCGTCTGGGCGAAAGTAACAGAAAGCAGATCATTCGATAAAGCTTTGGTTGTGTTTCACCATTGGAATGCAAGCGCGCGGTATCAACAGTTGGCGAACTTTTTCTCCCGGCGTGGGATCACGGTAGTCGAGATGGCACTGCCGTATCACTTCGAACGTAGCCGTCCCGGCGCCGATTATGCCGACTACATGCTAAGCCCGAATCTCGGACGGACGATGCAATCCATGAGGCAGGCAGTATGGGACGGTCGAAAGCTTATTCGTTGGCTAAGGGAGCAAGGTTTTAAAGAGATTTCTGTACTCGGAATGAGTCTGGGCTCTTGGGTTGCCGGATTGATTGCCGCCAACGACAAAACTGTTTCAAAAGCTGCGCTATTCCTGACCGCTGGAAGTCTTGCTGACATGGTGTGGACCGGGCGCGCAACTCGAACGATTTGCGAAAGCATCAAGCCCGCGATCGAACTGGACGATCTCAGAAGGGCATGGGGACCACTAAACTTGGTGAACCATGCGCATCATCTTGCGCGGGACAATCTCGAACTAAATGTGGTATTGGCCAAACGAGACAAGGTGGTGCTGCCGGAGCTTTCTGAACGGCTGATACAAGGGCTGAAGGACGCCGGGGCCGAGCCCAGCATATTGGAACTAAATTGCGGCCACTATTCGCTGTCCATGCCGCCCTACATTGTGTCGGCCGGCCGAAGCGTGGCTCGCTTATTGAAACCCGACCCCTAAGCCGCTGACGACGGGGCTCGAACGGGTCTCGGCTGAATTTCGCTCGTAGTCCAGTTATCAAATTCGGAACCCGCGCAACTCGGACCAAAAGCTTCGCCCCGAAGTTATCGGTGAAGCGAGCCCAAGAAGCGCCCATATTCCTCACTGACTTCGCGCGCTTCCTCGAAGGCGCGAGCACGCTCCTCGTCGAGGCAGCGAAAATAAACCTGTACGTCACGGAAGTAGAGTTCGAAGTCATGACGGAGGATGTCCATAAATTCCGTGACAACCTTCGGATCTCTTGGAACAAATGGCCGAGGCGGGGGGATGCATGGACCGGCGAGCGCCGGACAACCGACGAGCGACAGCAGAACGAATGTGCGCATCAAAGGTAGGATGCGCAACCGAAGGTAGCAAAAGCCGCTTAAATCCTTGAACGAGCGCATGTTACGTGCCTAAAGGTATCGTGATCAACGTATACCGCAAAAATTATAATATACTATTGCGGTCATCAGTATACTATCGTAACTCTAGGCTTCAAGTAGGAATGCCTGGGGTCGCGCCATTGGAGAAAGCGTGAGCCGGGCCATGAACTGGGACATCGAAGCACCAAATGTGGTTACGGAAGCCAGGTTCCGCGAACTCGTGGAAAGCGGCTATAGCGCAGAAATCCTGTGCCAGGAGTCGGCACATAAGAAAGGCCCCAGCTATTACGGGGTCTGGATCATGCGCGTTGTCTCTGATGACGGGGTGGAAAAGCTCCTCGTCACCGCCCGCACGCGGACGACCTACAACGATATCAAGATCCGCGAGTTCAAGACGATCTCCGGCGTGGTGTCTTTCTTCATTGGCCTTGGCTTTGCACATGTCGATCTGCCGCTTGAGGCGGGGACAAGCCGTACGCACAAACTCGCCCCGCCAGACAAAGCCCCATCAGACAAGGGCACTGACACCTAGCCTCGTCTGTTTCTGGCTGATCACAGCACCTGCCTCAGCGCAAATGGTCCTAGTCATGGACAGCGACGGCTCTCTAACCCCGTCCCGCTCCCAAAGCAGCTTTGCCCGAAACTACAATGACGGCATCGGTCAGGGTTCGGCCTCCGATGGGATCGCGATCTTCGGCAAGGTAGAGGCCGAGCAAGAGGGCGTCCAAGTCGCGGCCCTTACCCGCCCGACTCCCCTGCCCCGCGCCGATGTCCTCTCCGGGATTCAGACCACGGCCTTGCGCTATGCCGGCCATCCCGGCCTGCGTCGCGCGGGGCTTTCCGTGACGGATTGGCTGGCTCTCTATCGGGCCAATATAGAGGTTGAGAGCGCCTACCGGCAGGATGCGATTTCAAGTGCAGGTGCTATTGGCCTTGGTCAATTGATGCCTGCGACGGCGCGTGATCTGGGCGTCGACCCGCGTGATCCGCTGCAGAACCTCGACGGCTCCGCCCGCTACCTCGCGATGATGCTGGAGACGTTCGGCGATCCGCATCTGGCGCTGGCGGCCTACAACGCGGGACCCGATGCCGTGCGCCAACACGGTGGCATTCCCCCTTACCGAGAAACCCAAAACCACGTGGCCCGCGTCATGGCCGTCGTGGCCCGATTGGAAGGATCAAATTCATGATGTCCCAACCTTTTTGGAAATCATTCCTCAAAACACTTATCGGCAATGTCACGAGAGCGCGCAGCGCGGCAGTGCATTGGCGATACCGCTTTTTCCAAACAAGTTGGTTTTCAAACCTCTTTGTCGCCTCGCTGGCGCTATTCCTGTTCATTGCCGAGCCCGCCCTAGCACAGAGCATCGATCTCTCCCCGATCCAGAGTTTGCTCCAGGGCATTGTCGATGCGCTGACCGGCCCACTTGGCGTTGTCATCGCGACGCTTGCCGTTCTGGGGGTCTTTCTCAGCTGGTTCTTCAACATCATCGATCTGCGCCAGGCGCTCTGGGTCCTCGTGGGCATCGCTGGTGTTGCCGCCGCTCCCACCATCGTTGCCGCGGTTTTCGCCGGTGGCTGAGCGCTCTCCCCTCTTTCTGGGCCTCGTGCGCCCGCCCAAGCTCCTGGGCCTGCCCATCATGTACGCGATGGTCTGGCTCTTCGGTTCGGTGCTCTTGTTCGTCTGGGTCCAGCACATCGGGGTGCTGGGCGTGGCCGCCCTTCTTTATCCGGTGCTGTGGAAGGCCGCAGATTGGGACCCGCGTTTCATCGACGTGATGATGACGGCCCTGCAGGAGACACCGCCCACGCGCAACAGGTCCATCCATGGCGGGGACAGCTATGCCCCGTGATGACGCCCCTGATGCAGCGATCGATCCCCGCACGATGACGCCGGAGTGGTATGCGCGCGAGACCCGCCTCGCGCATATGCTGCCCTATGTGAGCCTCGTTGACGACCAGACAGTGCGGACACGGGTGAACGAACTCTTCCGCTGCATCCGGCTCGAGGGGATCAACAGCTACACGACGGACGATGCCTATCTCGACAAGGTGACGGCACTTTTTGCCCGCATCGTCGCGCAGCTCGGGCCGGAATTCAGCTATTACATCCACAAGGTCTCCAAGGCCATCAAACCGGATCTCGACCCGATCCGTGAGGACAGCTTCGCGGGCGAGGTGGACCGGCGCTGGCGCGCGAAACTCGAGACCAGCGGACTCCGCGACAAAACACTGACGCTCACCGTCATTCACCGCCCGCCTCCGAAAAGTCTCCTGCCGTTCCTGAGCCGCAGCGCGCCGGACCGACTGAAGGAGGAGACCCGCAAACGCCTGCAGCGCCTTGGTGAGGCCGTGAACGTCTTCCTCTCGGGGCTCACCGAGCTCAAGCCGCGCCTGCTGTCAGCCGGATCGGGAGAGTTGGTGGGATTTTTGGGCGCGCTCAACACCGGAACAGAGCTGCCGCTCTACCCAGCGAACACCTACGGCTTTTTGTCCGGCAACGTCGCCAATACCCGCGTGACGTTTCACGGCGACCATTTCGAGCTTTCCGAGGGCGTCGTGGGCCACCGCTACGGCAAGAGCTTCACCATCGGAGAATACTCGGAAGGCACCTCCTGCACCATGTTCGACATGCTGAACCTGCCGGTCGACATGATCGTGACGCACTCCTTCACGCCGATCAATTCGAACCTCATGGCGGGCCGCATCAAGCGGCAAAAGCGCCAGATGCAGGCCAGTCAGGATGCGGCCCTCTCCCTCCTGGAAGCCCTCGATATCGCCGCCGATGATCTCGAGGCCAAGCGCCAAAGCTTCGGCGAGCATCACATGGTCGTGACGCTCTTTTGCGACACGCTCGAAGAGCTGCAGACCCTCAGCGCGGAGATCGTGAACGCCGCCGCGACCGAGGGCGTGAAAATGATCGGCGAGCGGGTCGCCGCAAAGGCCCATTACCTCAGCCAGCATCCCGGCAACCAGCCCAAGCGCGTCCGCGCCAGCGCCGTCACCAACCGCAACTTCGCGGATTTTGCGGCCTTCCACCGGACACAGCTCGGCAAACCTGCAGCACTTACCCCCTGGGGCCGGGTCGTCACATATTTGCCCACGCCGGAGCAGAGCGCCTACCGGTTTTCCTATCACGAGCAGGGCGCGCCCGACAAAGAACCCACCAGCGGGCATACCCTGATCATGGGACGGCCCGGGTCGGGCAAATCGGTGCTGTCGGCCTTCCTGATGACCCAGGCCCGTCGCGCAGGTGCCCGGATCTTCGTCTTCGATTACCGTCTTGGTATGGAGATGGCGGTCCGCGCCAATGGCGGGCGCTACGCGTCTCTGAACGCCGGTCAGCCCACGGGCCTCAACCCGCTCTGGACAGAGACCGATGCCCGCGGCACCGCCTGGCTCTCGGACTGGCTTGCCACCCTGCTCTACCGCGCTGACAAACCCCTGACCCCGGCGCAGACCAATCGCATCCAGGAAGTCGTGCGCCAGAACGCGCAGGCCACAAACCCGGCCCTGCGGAACTGGCGGGATTTCGCATCGCTTTTTGTGTCCACCGACGATGGCGGCGATCTGCACCAGCGCCTGCTCGAATGGACCGAGGACGGCCGCTATGGCTGGATCTTCGGGCAGAGCCTCGAGGACACGTTCTCGCTCAAGGGCGATGTGGTGGGCTTCGATCTGACCGGCATTCTCGACAGCGAGGCCGACAAGGAACGGATGGCGGTCCTCTCCTATCTCTTCCGCCGGGTCGAGCGCGAAATCGAGGATCGCCGCCCCACCATCATCGTGATCGACGAGGCCTGGAAGGCCCTCGATAACGCGTATTTCGCCGAGCGGCTGTCGAACTGGCTGGTGACAGCGCGCAAACAGAACACCGTCGCGGTGATGATGACGCAATACGCAAGCCAGCTCGAGCGCACCCGAACCGGCAAGACCATCGTCGAAGCCGTGCCGACACAAATCCTGCTGCCCAATATCCGCGCGCAGCCTGCGGATTACGCCATGCTGAACCTCACCGAGAAGGAGCTCGACGTCCTTCTCAACACGGGCAGCAACAGCCGCCTCGCACTGATCCGCGACGATCAGGGTTCCATCGTGGTCGATGCCGATCTGAGCGCCCTCGGGCCCAATCTCACCATCCTTGGCGGCATGGAAAAGGGCGAAGCGCTTGTTGGCGCCGATTACCGCGACCGCCCGGACTTCTGGAGGCTTTCATGATCCGTAAATGGCGTTTCGAGATTTCACCAATAAATCCTGCATCGTTTTTCGCGTTCGAGCGAAGCGAGAGGCAGCGAACAAACGATTCAAGACAATCTCGAAACGCCAAACTGTTGGCTTTGGCGGCGCTCGGCGCGTTGGCCTCCTGCACCCAGTACCGGGAGCCGCAGGCGAACTGCTTCACATTCCTTGCGTCCACGGCACCCGTCGCGCCTGATTGCCACTTCACGCCCCTTGGCACCCCGGAGGGCGACGTTGAAGTCTAGCCTGCCTCCTATCCTCGCATTTTGCTTGCTGCCCGGTCTCGGCTTCGCCCAAGGCGTGCCGACCAATGACAGTGGGCTGACCGCGCGTGACATCGTCGAGACCGGCGATCGCGAGGCTGACTTGGCCGTTCAGGTGGACAAGCTTGCCGTGCGCGAACTCATCGCGGAGATCGAACGGGAACAGCTGGAAACCCTGCAACGCATCCTCGATGCCCAGACTAGCTTCGGGGCTCAGGGATTGCCGGCTATGGTCTCGGGGCTGGAAAGCGGCAGCGGGGATCCGGCCCGGTCAGTCGAGGCGGTCTATGGCAATGCCGACATCGACCCCAATCCCGGCGGTGCGCAGATGTTCGGCGACGCGTCTGAGACCATCGAGCAGCTCATCATCCGCGTGGCTCAGGAGACCAGCGGCTTTGCGGGTGTTGGCCGCGCAGGGCTCTCGCCCGTCCAATGGCGCGCGTTGCTGCAAGCGCTGATCTGGCAGGAAAGCCGGTTTACGATTGGGGCACGGTCTCCCGTTGGCGCTTATGGTCTCACCCAGATCATGCCTGGCACCGCCAGCGATCTCGGCATCAACCCAGAATATTACGACAGCCCCTACCTGCAGGTGCATGGCGGCGCGCGCTATCTCGCGACCCAGCTCAACACATTCGATGGCAACATCATCAACGCCCTCGCGGCCTATAATGCCGGACCCGGTCGCGTGTTCGAATATGGTGGCGTGCCGCCCTTCCGCGAGACCCAGCACTACGTTCAGGTCATTCCCGAACGCTATAACCTCTATTTGACCCGTATCGGCGGGATCGAAGCGCTTGGCACGATCGACCCCGCGCTTCTGGCCAATGCTAACCTCTCGCTCACTGGGCACGGCGCTGCCTTCTATGGCAACAACTCACCCGCCGCGATCCACCAAGCCGCCCTGCGCATCCGCGATATCGTCGGACGGATTTCCGAAACCGAGGACGTGCAGGAAAGCATCGCACTCAACACCTATGCCCGCGCCGAACTCGTGCGCCTCGTCGCCGCCCGCATCCGGCTTCAGGCGGCGCGCACCCGCGTCCTTTCCGCCGAAGAGCTGGCTCAGGCCAGTGCGCGTATGGCCGAGGGCGCGTTCATGGATTTTACGATCAGGGAGATTGAATGATGGGACATCTGCTCTTGAGGACAGCTTTGGTCACAACGCTTGGCATTGGCTTGCAGTTCAGCGCCCTATCCCCTGCCCTCGCGCAAGGCGTGCCTGTCGTCGACACCCAGAACATCGCGCAAAACATCCAGCAGCTCCGGCAGATGATCGAGGACGAGATTCTGCAAAACGAGCAGCTGACGCAGCTCCGCGAACAGCTCGGCCTTCTCACGGACCAACTCGCGGAGCTGCAAAGAACCTATGAAGCGCTCACCCGCCTTGCCGAACTGCCGGATATCATCCGCACGGAAATGGAAGATGAGTTGAACGGTCTGCTCGACCAAGAATTTGGCGACATCCTTGCGACGATTGAGGCGATCAAGACGGGGGATTTCTCCGGCCTCTCTGGCTCCGGTGCGGGTGAGATCGAAACCCAGATGGACCGGGTGCTGGCCGATCTCGGCTTCGATGAAGACACGCTCTCGGAAATGGCCACCAGCGGCAATCCCGGGGCCAACCGTGTGGCCACGCAGGCCACAACCGGCGCACTCGTCTCAGCCGCCGCCCAGAACAGCTATGAAGATGCCGGCCAGTCGCTCGAGCGGGTCGACCGCCTTGTCGGGCTCATCGACGACATGGAAGAGCTCAAGCAAAGCGTCGATCTCAACACGCGCGTGACAGCTGAATTGGCCATCGCCCTCGTGGCAATGTGGCAGCTCGAAGCGGTGCAGACCGTGGGCGATGGCACGGGCGGCGTGATCGATGCGGCCACCATCGCCGAAGAGCAGCGCTTCATGGATTTCACCTTGCCGGACCTGCGGGCTGATTAAGGCGTTTCGAAATTGATCCCCAAAAACAAATATCGATTTTCACGTTCGAGCGCAGCGAGAGGCAGCGAAGAACCGCTTCAACTCATTTCGAAACGCCGAGCGGGGGCATGAATGGTGGCGACTGAACAAGAAATCATCGAGGAAGAACTGGTCTACGGTGCCCTGCGCCGTGAACGGCTCTGGCAGCGTCTTGGCCTGATAGGCCTTGTCTTCGGCATCATCGGCTGTCTAAGCGCGGCAGCTGTCTCGATCCTCGATGTCGATCCGCCCCCCGTCGTTGTCCCCTATGATCCCGCCACCGGCTTTGCACTCCCCGAAGCCTCGGTGGGCGCTTCCTCGGTGACCGCCAACCAGGCGATCATCGAGGCGGAAGTGTTCCGCTATGTGACCGACCGCGAGGTCTACAACCAGCTCGACAATGACCTGCGCATCCGCAGCGTCCTGCGCCGCTCTGACGGGGCTGCCGAGAGCGGGCTACGCCAAATCTGGAACAGCGCAAATGAAAACTATCCGCCGACCGTCTATGGCCCCAATGCCCGGCTCGACGTGGAAATCCTCAGCATCAACCGGATCGGCACCAACCGCGCGACGGTCCGCCTGCGCAAGCGCCTGACGTCCATTAACGGCACCCAGACCGGCCTCTTCACTGCGACGCTTCTCTTCGAGTTCCGCCCGGAGACCCGCCGCTCCATCGATGAGGTCTGGACCAATCCATTCGGCTTCACCGTCCTCGAATATTCCATCCGCTCCGACAGATTGGAGAACTGACGTTGTTGTTTATAAGATCGCTTATTTTTGTCATTACCCTGTTGCCCGGCCTCGCCTCTGCCGAAGCCATCCCGCGTGGCGGTCCCAACGACAGCCGGGTGCGATTGGCCACCTACCAGGAGGGTCAGGTCTACCGCCTCAGCGTCTCGCTCACCCATGTCACCACCATCGAGTTTGGTGAGGACGAAAGCATCCGCTCGATTATCGCGGGCGACACGGAAGGGTTTGAGATCGATGGCGTGCCCGGCGGTCAGGCATTTGCAATCAAGCCCGTCGCGCGGGGTGTCCATACCAATGTGACCGTCTACACGAACAGGCGCAGTTACTACTTCAACGTCCAGGAAGTCCGCAGCCCAACCTTCTACGTGGTGCAGTTCCGCTATCCGGAGGACGTTGAGCGCCCGACCCGGGCCATCGCCGCCCAAGCGCCGAACTTCAATTACGGCGCCAGCGCGCGGACCGAGTTCACGCCAACGCGCATCTGGGATGACGGGACGTTCACGTATTTCGCGTTTCCGCGGAACGCACCTGTGCCAGCGATCTTCCGCTACGCGGGCGGCCGTGAACGCACGGTTAACACGCAAACCCCTGAGGACGGCGTGATCCGCGTCAGCGGCGTGAACCGCCAATGGGTCCTGCGACTTGGCGAAGAGGTGGTCTGCATCGAGGCGATCCCGCCCACGGAGGCCGCCTCATGAGCGATACCGAGAACACCGAGCTGGAAAAACGCCTCGCCGCCCTAGAGAAAGGCAGTGCCCGCACCCCCACGGCGGCGCAGCGCCGGTCGCCCCTTCTTGCACTGATCGTGGTCCTCGTCATCGGCGCGGGTGGTGCCCTGCTTTATCTCCTCTCACAGCCCGACGAAGAGAAAGCCTTGCCGACGGCCACCCCGGACGTCTTCCAAAACGAAGGGGACGGCTTTGGCGCTATCGAGACCTTGCCCCCGCCCGAGCCCGAGGTTGTGTTCGTCGGACCAGACCCCGTCGAGCCCAACGCGGAGCTTCTGGCGCAGATCACCGCCCTGCAGGCCCAGATTGAGGAGTTGCGCAACGCCCCTGAACCGGTCGTCGAGGAAGACACCGCCGCCGCAGAGGCGATCGACGCGCTGACCGCTCAGATCGCAGCGCTGCAAGCCGCCTCGGAAGCAGCACAGCAACGATTCCAGGACGAACTGACGGCGCGGGATCGAAGTCTTGAACAACTCCGCATGGATCTGGAATTGGCCCAACTCGATGCCAGCCGACCCCAACCCGCTCCAGCGGGCCCCACGGAAGATGAGCTGCGCGCGCGCGAAGAAGAGCGACTGCGCCGCGAGGAAGAAGCCCGGCGCATGGCCGAGCTGGAGCGCCGCGCCGCGGAGGAACGCGCCTTCCAGGAGCGGCGCATCGCCTCTCCCACCATCGCTTTTGGCGGTGCCTCCGGAGCGAATGAAACGGCTCTGACCGAACGCACTTTTGGCGAGGTGACGGATTTCGTGCTGAACGGGGCGCTGCCCTCGACGGTGACGCAGGCCGAGGTGATCGCCAATCCCTCCAACACGATTCTACAGGGCACCATGATCCAAGCCGTCATGGAAACTGCCCTTGACAGCTCCCTGCCCGGCCAGACCCGTGCTGTGGTCTCCGAGGATGTCTACAGCGTCGATGGCACGCGCCTCCTGATCCCCCGCGGATCTCGCCTCATCGGGCGCTACCGCGCCGGCGTCGATATCGCGCAGCGCCGCGTCACGATCGCCTGGGACCGGATCATCCTGCCCGCGGGCCAAACCGTCCAGATCAGCTCCTTCGGGGGCGATGAACTGGGCCGTTCTGGCGTCACCGGTTTCGTGGACACACGCTTCCCCGAGCGTTTCGGGTCGGCCGCCCTGATCTCGCTGATTTCGGCAGCACCTGGTGCCGCCGCCTCCGAGGTCCAGGATGAGACTGCCGCCGACGTTCTCGAAGACGTTGGCGATGATCTGGCAGATGCCACGGACAGCGTCATAGGCGATTACCTCTCCATCGGCCCCGTCATCTATGTCGACCAAGGCGCGCGCGTCACTGTCATGGTCGACCGCGATCTGGAGATATTCTGAGCCCATGTCGCTGAGCTATCTGGAAACCTCACTCGACCGGATCGAAGCCGCCGCCCGCGACGATGTCATCGAGATCTGCATCAACCCCGACGGGACCTGCTGGGGCGAATTCCAGGGCGATCACTTCATGCGCGCGCTGGACCAGAGGCTGACGGGCGTTCAGGTCAGGGACCTCGGCAACCAGATCGCCTCCTCTGCCAATACCACGATGAGCAAGGACCGCCCCATCGTCTCGGTATCGATTACCTACAAGGGGCGCCCGATCCGCGCACAGGTCATCACCCCGCCCGCCGTGCTCTCGGCCATGTCGATCAGCCTGCGGTTCTTCTCGAGCCTGCCGCTCGAGGGCATCGCGCTCGATTTTCTCTATGGCAAAGAGCGCAAGCTCGAAGACCTGCGCCTGGAAAAGAAGCGCGCCTTGCGCGCCGTGGTGGCCGCGGGCTTGATCGATGATGCGATCGCCTTCTGCGTCGAGAACAAACTCAACATGATCGTCTCGGGCGGCACCTCCACCGGCAAGACCGTGGCCGCGCGCAAGATCCTCTCTCACGTACCGGCCGAGGAACGCATCGTCACCATCGAAGAAGCCGCCGAGCTTCTGCCGACCCAGCCCAATGCCGTGACCCTCATCGCCAATCGCGATGCGGAGTTCCAGACCGCCGATGTGCTGCTCACCGCAACGCTGCGCATGCGCCCCGACCGGATCATCCTCGGCGAGGTGCGGGGCACGGAAGCCATGACCTTTCTGGAAGCCATCAACACCGGCCATGGCGGGTCCATGACCACGCTGCATGCCGAAACCCCGCAATTGGCCGTGCAACGTCTTGCGATCGCAGCACTGAAAACAGAGATTCCAATGTCCTATGCCGACATGATCCAGTACATCGAAAACTCCATCGACGTGATCATTCAGGCCGGTCGCCATGACGGACGGCGCGGCATCACCGAATTCTACCTCCCCGGCGCGACCGAGATCGGAGCCTCCCCATGAGAACATTTGAATACGACGTTCTGTTTTTCCAAGTGAAGAAGCAAAAGGACTACGGCGAGATGCGAAGGGTCCTGAATGAGCGCGGCGCACAAGGATGGGAAGTCATCACCGCCGAGGCCGGCGACTACGGCTACACCACGTTCTTGAAGCGTGAGACTGGTGCAACGAAGGGGGCATCGGAATGACACAGGCTTTTGCAGTCGCTGGTCTGCTCGTGATTTTTGGCGCAACCGCTGGTGTGGCCGAGCGAAACCTGATCCCGACGCTCGATAACCGTCCAGATGTTTGCCCAGACCAGCCTCCCGAGCCCGAGTGGATGCAGAACATCGATGTGCGCGAATCCTACAAGCGCCTCTTGGTCCAACAGATCTACCGGGCTCAGAGCATGCAACGCATCGTCGACACGCAAAACTGTGACTGCACCACGCGGTTTCCGTCTTGGGAGGCTGCCGAACGCGTCTATATCGAACGCTACGCCTCATCTGAATACTGGGACGTAGTTGAAGCGACGTCCGCTTATCGGCGACAAGCAAACGAACTGCGCCGTGCCGCCATGCCAATCTGCGAAGCCGCTGGCAACTGGTAGCAATCCATGAGCGTCGTCACCTACTTCGTGGAAACAGCTGAAGGTTATCTCGATACCGCTGCCGAGACACAGTTTGGCGCGGTCGCAGCAACGGTCGGCACGATACTGGTTCTGGGCACAACACTGGTTGTCATTCTGGTCTTCATCAACATGATCTACCAGTATCGCGCCATGGACGGCCGAACTGCCTTTTGGCTGGCCGTGAAGGTCGGGCTGATAGGTATCTTCGCGGCCAATTGGGTCCAGTTCAATGCGCTTGCCTCAGCGATACTGAATGGGATCGACAGCATTGCCGGGACCCTTGTGGCCTCTGTCGGCGGCGGATCACCAGGTCCGTCCGGAACCTTTGCAGAGGAATTCGACGAACTGATCGCAGCGCTCGGGGACTATCTTAACGCGGCGGGATCTGAGCTAAACTGGATGGCCGGTGCTTTGCTGGACACGCTCGGTGTTTTGCTGCTCTCAATTTTGGGCGGCTTGGCAGCGTTCATTGTTGTAGCCTCACGGCTCATGATCGCTCTTCTAATCGGCATCGCGCCAGTGATGATCTTCTTGACCCTGTTCGAGGTGACCAAGGATTATTTCGCGCGCTGGTTATCCGCGCTCATTTCATTCGCGATGTATCCGATCGTAGTCGCCGGCGTGTTCGCGACGATCACGGGGGTCTCTCGGGCGCTTCTTGCCGAGCTTGGCGACCCAGAGGGGGCCTCGAACATAGGGGCCCTTATCCCATTTTTCATGATGGTGCTGATGGCAAAGGGTTTCATCATAGCAACGCCCTTCCTGGTTCGGTCGATTTCTGGGAACATCATGATGCCGGCACTCTCGGCCGGGTTCGGGGGAAGCTATGCCTTCGCCAGAGGGCTTGCAGGTAGCCAACAAGTTTACAATCGCTATGCCATTGGTGGCGCCACCGGGGCCGAATACGCAGCCCTTCGAGCGCGACAATTCTTCGGCGTGCAAGCCTTGCCGAGCCGGCCAAATACTGCTGGAGGGCCAACTGCAGCTCGTCCGGGTGACGCAACCGGAACAGGCGCCCGAATGCTGGCACAGCTTTCGAGACTCGGCAGACTGGGCAGACGATGAACAGCCTAATTACGACTTTTTGCACCGATCAGCGACGGCAGATACTGCCAATGACCCATTTCGTTAGGATTCTTGTCTTTGCTGCTCAATGGACTTGCTCTTGTCTGGCACAAAAACGCCCGTACAATGGATTTAATGTTCGTAGAAGTGCGAAGCTTTGGTCTCTTGCTACGAAAGTCGATGCAGAGGTCTCAATGGGCATGAAATTATTCCAGATATTTCGGACGAAGGAACGGCAGGACGACACACCTTCTGAATGGAGGATACTAATGAAAGCTCTTTCCAAACGCCTTATCAGCCCTTTTGGTCAACCTTCTTACGTTTTCTTCTTCTTGGCCTCTATGATGATCGGTGCGACGGGTGTTTGGGTGGCGGTGGCGGAGGCATGGCTTACGCTGGCAGCTCCGAGCCAAACTGGAATACCGCAAGTAACCCCGTCGAGCATTTGGCAAGATCCAAGCGTTGCCAAGTCAATTCTCACGTTCTTTGCAGGCCTAGGATCATTGTCATGTATGCAAATTATTGTCGTTGAGGATACACAAAAGAACCTCCGTTCTTTTGCGATTGTGCTCCTACTGGCCATAATTTTTCTAGCAATTATGGCTGCTCTCAAAGATCATGTATCACAAGGGGATGGCATCATCTATCTGATTTCAGGCACAATTATTGCAGTTCTTACTTGGTGGATCGCGAACTGGGATGACGGCAAATACTCGCAAGTACCTGCAGTCGAGGCGCTTGGCGGCGAGTTAGACGATGCAGTCGCAGGTGACAACGGTGGATTCAAGCTATGAGCGCGGACCAAGTTTCATCTGAGTTTGCTCGGTTTCCAGCAATTCGCATTGAACAGCCATTGGGTGAGTTCTATGCTGTCGCGATTCCAGCAAAAACCCTACTTAAAGTCTGCTATACGGATCGCCTTCGAGCAGTGATGGACGGTGATAGCTATCGATTGGATGGGTCGCAGAGAGACATCGATCAAAAACGTATCAAAGAAATTGGTCGGTACATCGGCACTTCCGAGGTGGCGTTCCCGAACTCAATAATCCTCGCAGCAAATTACGTTATGGCGGATGGCCTGTCTTTGAGTGACGCCACCAAAAAGTGGAGAGTTGAAGAGGACACCGAAGGGAGTGGATGCTGTCAGTTGGTCATCCCTACTTCGGAACCGATAGCGCCAATTATTGATGGGCAGCATCGCCTATTTGGGTTTACGGAAGCCGCTGAGCGACGCCTTGGAATGTCCATCCTGTGCTCGGTATTTCTGGACCTCCCACGGCCATATCAGGCATATCTTTTTGCTACCATCAACTCTACCCAGAAACCGGTAGACCGCAGTCAAACTTATGAACTCTTTGGATACAACATTGATGAAGAACCACCGGAGTTTTGGTCTCCTGAGAAGCTCGCGGTTTTTTTATCTAGGAAACTCAACACAGATCCATCCAGCCCGTTGTATCGTCGTATTTTGGTAGCGGCGGAAAATGACTTTGCTATAACGCGAGCAGAGGCAAAGGCCGATAACCGATGGATGATATCTACTGCGACTATAGTTGATGGGATTACGCGTCTGATTTCGACGTCACCCAAAAGAGACGCTGATGAACTGAGAACAGGGCGAGAAAATAATAGATCGAAGTTGGGTATATCTACGCACGTCGACAGGTCACCGCTTCGTTCAATCTACCTAGAGACTCGCGACAAGGTTCTACTGGGAGCCGTGTCGAATTTTTTCAACGCTGTTTTTAAAGCCTACGGAACTGAACTGGGGATCAGTTCCTATCTCACAAAGACAGTAGGAATGCAGGCGCTATTTGATACGCTCAGAGCGTTATCGCCTTTGGCATTGAAAGATATGGATTTTTCGGAAGAGTGGTTTCTAGAGCGACTAGCGCCTATTGCAACTGTTGATTTTACGCATGAAGCATTCCAGCAAGCCTCAGGACAAGGTCGCACTCAGATCCGAAGGGTACTCTTTTTCATTCTTAAATTGGAACAAAATCTTACAGACGATCAAACTAAGGAAATAGAAAGGATAGTCGACCAAGCCAGACGAAAAGTGTGAAGCAATGGCATCAAGCTTGGTTCGACGTTTAAACCCTAAAAATTTGCGAGTTCGGTAATATCATCAAGTATGGTCTGGTCACTCTCTTCCCTATGAATTAAGGATAGCAGCCCTTCCCGCCAGTCTTGTTTGCCGTCCGAGATTTCACGCTTCATGATCTCAAGACCTCCGTTCGCATATTCTTCAAAGCACAAGACACGCTCGGCTTCGTTCGAAGGCGCAAGCATCTTTGGATCGCTGTTTTCTTCGATCGCAATCATGCTCATGATCGTGCGATCAAAGTCGCCTCTGAATACTTCAAGATCGATTGGTTCAGAGCTCTTCTGGAAGGATTTCCGATTGCCGCGGCGAAATCCCAGAGCAGCCGCGAAGACAAGCACATCCTTGAAGGTTGGGAAAATACCTTCGTCCCGTAACTCGCCTAGCATTTCTTCGAATTCGGCGGGTCGCCTTACTCTAGTGGCCAAGATAGCCCTCCTCAATCTTCGTGAACTCAGGCCCATCGGTACGCTTAACGTAGTCACTATCTTCCTCACGGCCCTTCGACTTTGGGGCGTGATAGACCAAGCTGTACTCTTTCCCGATAAATGGGCGACACTTATCGTCTACTTCTGTGCTCCACTGGGAGTTAGATGCAAAGATAATGACTTGGTCGGCGAGATCGGGAATGTGCTGTGCGATCTTCTCCCGGTATTCGCGATCCAGAGCGCCAAATGGTGAATCCATAATAAGTGGATAAACGCCGCCTTTGAAGAAGGTCGTTTTTGCTTTATTGCGTTCCTTTGCGAGGTTCACCAAGCTCGCGATGAAGCTCAGGCTGATGACCTGGTTCTCACCCGTGGACTTCTCAGAAACGGGCTGCTTCCCCACCCCCGGGACGTCTTTGAATATTCTCAAGGTGTAGTCTTGATCAATTTCCGCATAGAAGTCTTTACGTAGAATGCTCTGGAAGGTGTCATTGACCTTGGACGAGAGGTGGTGTCGCGTCTCCTCGGCCAGAGCCTCATGAAGACTGTCCACGAGGTTCTTGCAGGCTTCTGCAAACTCAAGCTTCTGTCTTGCCAAGTCTTCTTTTTGTGATTTGGATTGAACTTTTTCGATCTCTTTTTTGATCTTCGCCAGGTCGTCGTTCAGCAGTTCGATCGCATCTTTCGCCTTGATGGTTTTCAAGCGCTCTTCCGCTTGCAGTTGTGTCAACTCGGTCCGCCGCTCTTCAAGGCGTTTGACATCTTCAATATCAGAAGACCCCAAGCTGCTGCTGATTTCGTCGAGCTCTTCAGAAATCGCCTTTAGGCGTTTGTTGTAGTCGCTCTCTTTTGCTGACCAAGTCGAGAGCTGTGCATATAGCCGGTTTCTCTCACGTGGCATTGCTCTTAGGTTGCTCACGACATCTGTAAACGCGGCCTCCAGATCCTCAGCAGTTGCCTGATCTCGATAACCTTCGAGAGCAGCTCTAGCCTGCGAGCCCTCCTGTAGTTCTGTGCCGCAAATACACTTCGCATCGTGCAGCAAGTCGTCGATGAATGTCCGCCTAATTTTGTAAGGCAGCTCGCCCTTCTTACGACAATCCTCCAGAACGTTGGAGACAGAGGTAACGGTATCGTTCAGAAAAGCCAGTGCACCAGTTTGTGATACCAGCTCCATTCTCTCTTGGCTAAGACTCTCAAGGTCGCCTTCGATTGTGCCTCTTTCGTTCTCCAGACTTCGTCTCTGTTCTGCCTTTGCCTTGACATCAGCAATCTGCTCGTATGACGCGTTGATGGCATCTAGTTCCGTCTGGAAGCCCTTGCTTGATTTCGTCGCAGTGTCCCGCTCCTGTTTGAGTTGATCTGTCTCAGTATTGATCTTTGCCTCTTTCTCAAGAAGCTCGCGGTAATCAGCTGAAGCCGTTTCGCTTGCTTCTTTGCGCAGGTCCTTGATTACCAAACGACCTAGATGATCACTCGCGCGGTCGATAATCTCCAACCCCATTAAGGTCTTAATGGCATCTCGGATTTCACCAGAAGCAGATACATTCGCAAGTTTTTCGATCCGCTCCCCATTGAAGAAGAAGTACGAGTGCATCTGCTCGGGTATCAATTGATTGATACGATTGGCTGGATTCTTAGCCGTTTCGTATTTGCCGCGTTCATCTATCCAAGACAGAGTTGGAACTGATTTTCCGATTGGTTCGGCTTCCAGCGCTTCGCCGGTCCGCTTGAATTCCTGTTTTCGGTGAACGGTGTAAGTGGCCCCTTCATGCTCGAATTCAAGCTCAAGACTTAGCTCCGTGACCGCACCAGGAGCGATTTCAGACAAAGCAAGTTCGTTAAGGATTGTTTGCTCGCCGGTATCAAAATCCGTCTTTCCGTAGAGAACCCATTTGAATGCGTTCAGCAGCGAGGTTTTCCCAGATCCGTTTTCGCCATGAATAACAGTGATTCTTGATGTATCGTCGGAAAGGAATTTGAGCTCACACTCTCCATAGAATTGACGAAAGTTTTTGAGTTTTAGGCGAAGTATCCTCACCGCTTTACCTCACGCTCGATGAGTTGCTTGATCCGCGCGGCAATCTCTTTTTCAACGCTACCGGCTGCCCCAATGTTTCGATAGCTCTGATACTCATGCTCAATGGACAATATCTCGTTCACGACTTTTCTCGCTTTTGGAGAGGCGGCTTCAAGAATTTGCTTTGGGGACTTACTGCGCTCGCTCATTCTGAATGCGTCCTTTTGAGATTTCGTGGATTATATCCGTTAATGGTCGAGGAGGTTAAGGCTCTTCTTAATCTCGGTGATCGCTGAGAGCGCTTCACCATGGTTTTCTGCAAGCGTAGCAAATTCGTTGAACCTCGCCAGTTCGCGTTTCATCAGGGATCGCTCTACGTTGGATGGAGCCTGATCTGACAATTTTTCTAGATCCGGCACAACGATAAAGTCATAGATGTATGCTCTAGTCTTACCTTCAGAGCGCCTAAGTACTCTACCTCGTCTTTGGACAAACTCTTTTGGGTTTGCAGATGAAGCCAAGATGTAAGCAGTTCGCGTCATTGGTACGTCGACGCCTTCATCTAGGCATCGGATAGCGAGCAGTGCTTGTATGTCTCCAGCCGCGAACTGCTTCAGCAATCTCGACCTCTCGTCATTGTTTTGTTCTGAAGTGAACGGGCTTGCTCTCAACCCTAGTTCACCCCCTACCCGCGAAAGAGCAGTATCGATGTACCGCTGACCGTTTTCCTTGCTGTCGCCGCAATAGATCAGAGTATGTGAGACGTCTCCCTGTTGCTTCAAAAGCTTGATTAACTCCGGTAGCTTGTTTCGTGCCTTGCCTACCAAACGGGCTCGTTTGATCAATAAACGGTTCAGCTGTTCTCCCTTATCGCTATCCGGTTTGGCTGCTTGGCCGAAAAGTCTTCCGATACGTGCAGAGAGCTCTGCATACTCGTCTTGTTCATCATCATCCAAGTGCACAAGAACTGGGTAATAAAGATATCGGCAGAGGTGGCCTCCACTGATCGCCTTATCCAAGCCGTAGTCCAAGACGATCTCGCCGAAATACCTCTTGAGACCGTCGGTGCCTTCCTCATCACCGTAGCGGTCCGGCGTCGCCGTTAATCCAAGTCTAAATGCAGCGCTCTCCGGGAGAGCTTGTAGGTTAGATTGCGCACCCAAATTATGTGCTTCGTCACCCACGAATAGGATGTTCCCATTGAAAGAGCTTAGAACAGACTGGAACGGCTTGTCTGCCATAGATGCATTAACCGCGATGAGCATCACGTGCTGCGTTGCCTTTGATCGCAACTCATTCAGGCGTCTTTGGCACTCTTCCATCCAGCGATTGACGCCGCCGTAGCACAAAATGGGTTCGAACCCGAACTCTTCAGCTTCTCGGGCCCACTGTTCTGCGAGATGTTGATATGGAACCGTAATAACGATGCAAAGTTGACCATTTTTTTGGGCAACAAAATCATTCAGCCGCGTCACCGCCGTTAACGCAGTCACTGTCTTGCCTGTTCCTGTTGCCATGTGGAGAATTCCACGGCCATTGTTCTTGAACCATTTGCGTATCCCCTCTTCTTGGTAGCCACGTAGGCGACCGTCAGTCAGGAAGTGTTCAGGCACACGAGGAGAACTTGGTTTTTCAGGTGGAAACAATTCGTAGTGCCTGGAGCTATCTCGGGCCGCGCTGACGAACCTTTCAAGATCGGCTGAAGAAGGGTCAAACAGCGCCAAGTTCGGATCGAGCCCTCTCCACATGCGATCAAAGGAACCCGCAATACGGTTGTTTCTTTCTAGGCTTTCGCTTGATGTCCAATCGCAAAAAACGCTGAAAGCTTCCCAATTTGTACCAGCTCCGCCAGTCAAATTATACGACCCTTGGAAGCCGACTCGGTTTCCGAACTCATCAGTGAAGATGCCCTGTTTGGCATGCATGATCCCGGACAGCCTGTTCTTGGGAATGCCAACTTTGAAGGTCAGTACGCCATCATGGAGAAGCCACCCAAGCGCTTCTCGCGTATGTTGTGTAAGATGGTCGTAGAGGTCTTCATACGATTGAGAAATGAAGTCTTGGACACGCTGATCTGACAGTTGGCCGTCAACCTGAAGGCTCTTGAAGTCTTCGATAGATATTTCGGGTGAGACCACCCACCTAGCTTTACCGCCGTTGATTGCGAAGGTTGCCATGCCATGAGCCGCATCGCGCAACCACGCGCTACTAAAATATCCGACCGCAATGTCATACTGTTGCGCGCGCTCAAGAACAGGATCGAAGAAATCCGCTACAGGATCATGCTCGCTCGTTGTGACGTAAAAAGGGAGTTTCAGGGTCTCAAGGGACATCAATCAACACCAAAATCCCCGAGTATCATCCCAAGCATTTCTTCTCCTTCTCCCTGTTCGTCTTCCTTGCTTGCGAACAAGTGGTCGAAACGCGTCAGGTCGGGCGCACCGCGCGAGTCGAGAGCATCTTGCAGAGCTTCAGCGTTTGGCACGCCCATACCTCCAACCTCTAGAAGTCGATCACGAATTGCTACGTATTTCGCAACCGGTTCGGGCAGCTCAATAATTGAAACTATCTTTTGATCGATGTCAAAAATTACGCGGTTTTTCAGAAAGCTCAGTAGCGGTCTTGTCTGAATCTCGCCCCAAACGGGGCTCAGTATTTCTGAAAGAGCAAATGCCGTCTTTGGGCCGTTTGCCAAAGCGATTGCGCAAGCCAGTGTTAAGTCTGCTTGGCGTTCTTCTTGCCCGATTGCCCGTACAGTCAGGTCAAAGCGCCCTCGACCGACCGAAACCGCCTCAGGCGAATTTTCGAGGCCAATTGATATCGACGTTGTCAAAACATCTCTTCGGCCTTCAAGCTCCTCGGCAATCTCAACAAGTGTCATCGACCGTTGCACTTCTGTTAGAACGGCTAGCACATCTTCACCAAGGCCGCGGAACTCAGACTTGCTGTCATCGGAAGCAAGACCGATCATCAAGCCCCGCTTGGTCTCGAAGCGCTTGTCGTCCTGCACAATGCCTAGAAGCATGTAAGGCCCAAACGCGATCCCAAAACGTTCAGTCTCCCCCTGGAACAAGCGGGAGAATAAAACTTTAGCGCTTACAAATCCGCCAACGTGTTCTAAGTGCGCTATCGTACGGTCCCTAATTTCTTTTATGTCTTCGTCAGTAAGGCTTAGGTTCTCGTAGAGATCATATATTCCTCTCTCAACGATGAGAGCTTCTTCCAATCCTGCTAATGTATTTCCAATTTGGCCAATGCTCTCATCCTTCCCGAACATCTCATGCATCCTTGCTCGAATTTCCTCGCAATGCATGGCATGTCCCGCTTCTCTTAGGATGAGTACACACCTTAGGGAGCTTGGAAGCCGTGGAGCGGCGACAAGAATATCTCCTTGAAAAGTTGCACTCAGTCTTTCGATCATCTCGTTCTTGATTTCTGAAAGCGGATAGTCTGGCAATGAAGAGGCAATCTCAGACAAGCGTATTGGAAGGTGTAGGTCGCGGATTGCAGACACGATCCTCTGACGGAGTGAACCAGATAGATCTTCCGGCTCATGGTTCATCAAGAGCAGATCTTGCTCTTGAATCCAACCTGCATCGGTTCGAACGCTTTCAGCGTCTAGGAACGACCTCAAGTCGCCGTACGCTAGATCGACCGCAAGACGCTCCTCAGGAGTCAGTAACTTGCTTACAGCACTGATCTGTTCCTCAGAGACGATTTTCCGGTTCTTGAAGAGCTTTTCCAACGACCCTTCTTGCTCCAGCGCGCCAATCAAAATTTTCTTTGTGCGTTTCGTCTCGAGCTTTTGCTTTGCTTTTTTCTCAATCTGACGAATGCGCTCTCGCGTCACGTCATAGCTGGAAGCGACTTGCTCGAGCGTTTCGGTCTCCTCTCTGTTTATGCCGTATCGCCGCTGAAGAATGTCTTGCTGCCTATCATTGAGGGACGACATACATCGCTCAATGAATTCGGTTACCGTCAATTCTTCGATCGAAGCACTTTCGGAGTCTTTGATATCTTCAGGCTTGATATTTCCAAGTTCAACTATTCTCGCAAGCGATGTGTGCGAAACAAATTCACCACGCAACAAACGTCTAAGATCGGGTGTAATCTCGCTACCTGCACCACAATTTGAGAGTCGCGCTTCGATCAACTTGGACACGATTTCGTCGAGCTGTTCGATGCTCTTTCGTCCGCAGCCCGGCAGCGAACGGATGCGTGAGGCGGTTTCGTCAAATGTCTTCAGGAAATCTAAAAGACTCTTTCGATGTTCTAGCTGATCAATTTTGAGGAGGTTCGCGAGCCTGGTCGGCGGTGACCATTCGAACAGTTCATCAGGATACAGCATTCCAGAAAAGAACATTTCGGCGGCGCGGATCGCTCGTTGGAAGTAGCCATCCTCGTTTGAGATCAGTTCTTGGTCATCTTCAGCATTAGTTACGCTCGGAACGAAACTGCGCAAAACTTGATCGAGTTCATCTGCCGACTTGCGCCCAAGGTTCGGCAGTTTAAGGAACGCTTGCCGAGAGCGTTCCGGAGCGCTCAAGTATCCGCTCACAGTATTGACTGGCAGACAATCGGAGTTTGCTGAGATTGCATTCAATAGGCGAACGGAGCAGTCGGCTTCTCTTACTACATCGACGATGCTGTCAGCCGCACTCTGTCTGTTCCAATCAACGTCGCGCGCGAACTTCCTGACAAGGCCATCAAGTTCCATTGCAGTTTTTTCGCCAGAATTTTCAAGTTGCCTGAAAGCTTCTCGAGCTGTGTCAGGCGCTCGCATGTAGGCAGCGATCGTATTTGCGGGCAACTCACCTTCGGCGTTGCGCAACACATTGATCAGCCGCGTTGATGCGAAACTCTGTATCGCTAGGTCCAGAAGTCGTTTTTCTTCTGGAGCATTTTGAGAAGTGGGCCGTTCTGGCTGACGCGGCCTGCTGCTAGAAGTGTATGCGGCTTGCTTCTTGGAATGGACGCCCTGAAGCGGTTCATCGATGGCCAAGCCCAGCCTCAAGACGGTTAAATCGTCGTCAGAGTTTGCCCTAGCTTCTAGCCGTTCATCGGGCGCTATGTTGTCAACCTTCGCCTCAGCTGCTTCTGTCTGGCCTGCTTCGGTAGATTCTTCAAGCTGGATGCTTTCGGTTGGGTCAAGCGTTCTAGACACGTTCTCCAAGATAAGCGCGGGGGCCGGTTTCGGATCCTGACGTGGTTCCATTGCTGCTACACTTGGTTCAGGTTCAGCTGCCCAGATTTTTGTGGCGTGCTCAGCGTCAGATGCGGCCAAGCGACTTTGCCCACCTGTTGTGGCCGCCGGAGTCGTTGGCACAGTCCTCACTGTTTCCCTGCTCACGAGAGCTTTGAGTTTCTTGCCCAGTCTTGAAAGCATGTTGTCCGCTTACGGCTCCCCGATAACTCACTAGAAAAGAACCAAAAAGAGCCCCACTATCCCTTCAATCTACCAGTTGAATCCACCAAACGCTATGTGTTTTGAGGAGAGTGAGTCTAGGATCTTGCTCGCAGTGATTGCGGCCTCTTTGGAATCGCCTTTGAATATAGAATGAACAATCAGGAAACCATTTTACAAGACCAGTTGCGGCGTCAAAGTGAACCCTTTGACGCTCTCTGGGCATCCCGGACCAAAGTGTCCGATGGTGCTTACTTGGCACCCTTAAGAACCCACGCCTTACGGGTTCTTCGGCTGATCTCCAGTCTCTCAAACATGGGACATCTCAACCCACCTTGGTACGAGTACGAAAAGGCAGTTTCTGAGGTAAAGGAAAGGTTCGTAGCCGGCCAACTGGTTTTTCAGGGAGCTTGGAATGCCCTTGAAATTGCGGGGGAGGCTCTCTTCTCGCATGGAAAAAAGCCAACGTCACAGGCTGTCCGTCATAAATTCGAAAGGTTTGGCCATCAGCCGATTTTTGGGCTTAAGGAAGCAATGTTCGAGGCACACTCGCGAGCTTGTACTTATATCAACACTCAAGAGAGGCCCTTCAAGGAGGCCATCGCTGCGGGCAGTTACTTGGGTATTTCAGCTGAACTGCTGCGCCAGTTCCGGAACGGTATTCTTCACGGAAAAATCCAGAGCTTGGAACCTCGAGATTGGGGGGAGGCCTCTGACGACAAAACGTGTCAAACGCAGACTGAACTGTTCCATGCTCAGATCCGCCTCGTGCTGTTTCTTCTTCAAGCTATCATTGCACGAATTGAACAGAGATACGCTGTTTGGTTCCAGGAGGGCGATCTTGTTGATGAACTTATTTTTGCTGTCCAAATAGAAATTCCGGAAGATGCGGTCGATCACACTGAAGCAGAGACAGACGCGCCCTGCTTGTTCATGGATCAGAAGTTCATTCAAGACATCTAGAAGTGATTGCCGTAATTGCTGCTCTATGCACTTCGCAAAAGCAAAAGCTCGGCAGCCGCTCGACCAAAGAGATCAGCTACCCGAGAGATGTCTTCTCGGCGAGTTTGTCGTCCCAGACCCAATCGGAACGCGTTACGTGCTCTCGGAGTGTCGCTAAACATAGCAAGCAGAACATGCGAGGTTTCAACATGTTCTGTTGCGCAGGCGCTCGATGCGGAGAAGCAAAGATCGTTCCTGAGCTTTTGCATCAATGCCTGCGGGACAACACCATTAATTGTGATGGACATCGTGTTGGGCAACCGAGCCTGGGTCTTCCCATTAATCTGCACTTGGAGAGTCTCTTTGAGTTCTCTTTCGAGTTGATCTCGAAGGGCACCAATCCGTTCCCGGTCACGTTCTACGTGCTTTGAGATGAGCTCAAATGCATGTCCAAGTCCCGCAATCCCAGGCGTGTTCAGGGTCCCTGCCCTTAAGCCCTTTTCCTGCCCGCCGCCAAACATCACAGGGGCCAAATTCACCCGTGGCTTTCTGATGGAACGGTAAAGGGCCCCTACTCCCTTTGGGCCATAGGCCTTGTGTCCGGAGAAACTCGCCAGATGAATTGGCGAGTTCTTTAGATCAAGTGGCACCAGTGCCGAAGCCTGCGAGAAGTCCGTGTGAAACAGCGCCCCTGCGTTCTCAGCAAGCTGACCTGCCGGCAGTATGGGTTGTAGCACACCAGTCTCATTGTTGGCGGCCATGATAGAGACCAAGCCGGTCTCATCGGTCAAAGCATCTGCCAGCTCCTCGAGCGAAATTTGACCACCTTCATCAACGCCCAATCGCGTGACCTGCGCGCCCTGGCCTTCGAGATGGTCGAAACAGGCCAGCACCGATGGGTGCTCAATTTTCGTGGTGATCAAATGAGGCCGTCCCGCTTCCTGCAGCCTTGGGAATGCACCCAATATCGCTAGGTTGTTTGCTTCGGTGGAGCCAGCCGTGAAAATAAGCTCGGTTTCTTTGCAGTTTACATGGGCCGCGATTTGCGTGCGCGCAGTTTCGACAATCCGCGCCGCTGCCGATCCTTGGCTGTGTTCAACACTAGAGGGGTTGGCATAGCTTTCCCGACTGACCCGTATAACCGTCTCCAAGACATCCGGATCAATTGGTGTTGAAGCATTATGATCGAGATAAATTGGTGCGGACATCGTGTTACGCACTTCCCGCGATCAGCTCGGCTGCATCAGCCGGGGATTTCAGGCGGACCGAGAGTTGCCGAACACCACGATCAATGTGGAGCCGAAGGCGATCCAGCAAATCAGTGCCGTCTGTCTCGATCTCTTCGGGACCAAACTCAACATATTTCAAGAGGTCAATGAAGAGAGGCTGGAAGTCCCCAAACAGCGTGTAGGCATTAAATTCTTGACCCTCGCTTGTGTCATCAGCCGCGCCGGAAATGGGCCCAGCTTCAAAGGATGACAACATCGCCATACGACACACTAGGTTCGGTGTGAGACCTGATCTTTGTGAGATGATCCTGACCTGGCCTGTGGCCGTCGATGAAATTCGAAACTTGTTAATGTGCATCGGTCGTCTCCATCAAAACCTGTGCATCCTGCTCTGGGTCCAGCACAGAAATCTCCGTGCGCCGTCCGCCGCCTACCGCACCGATCTCAAAGCGACGGCTCACATAAGGCGTGATGATATCTGCTAGATCCGGTGTCAGCTCTGTATCAGTGCACAGCATGATAACTTGGGCAGAGCTCCGCGGCACGTAATTTGCCATCAGGTTTGTCCGGTGCTGTCGGTCCAGCCGCGACAATGGCGTGTCGATAATCATCGGCAGTTCTCTTCCGCTTGTTCGGCCAAGCGCCCATAGCATCGAGATAGCAAAAAGTTGCCGCTCGCCAGCGGAGAGTTCTGACGGGGTAATCTCTCTGCCGTCTTCGCCCAAAAGCTTCAGCTGAAACGTGTTGGGGTCGACAATGACATCGCGCACAAGGGACTTACGCGTAACGAGCCCGCCAAAGGCGTCAATGAAGTGCTTGGAAAGAGAGGCGAGGCGCAGTTCAACAATGCGCTCTTCGTAATCGTTAAGCGCGGCCTGCGCCCGCGTCGCCAAGTCTCGCTTTTCTTCTGCCTTGACCAGAGCAAAGACAGCGTCTTGCGACTTACGCAACTCGCGCTCCAAGCGTTCGACCAGCGCACGCGCCTGCGTTGCTTCGGCATGCTTGCGATTGAGTTCTGTTTCAACAGCGCCGAGCTCAAATTCGGCGCTCTTTAAGTCCTCAAAAGCACCGGACGCCGCGCCTGGCCGGAAGTTCTTCAACTGGTCCTTCAAGATCGTGCGTTGCTTCTGTAGCTCGGCCAGTTGTACAGCAAGCGTGGCCATCTTGACCCGTTCATCAGAGACCTGAGCAAATTTAGCCATCACCCAGTCAGGTTCAACGCTCAAGGCCATTCTTGACCCGGAGCTTTGGAGGCGATCCGCGAAATCACGAAGCCGCACAAAATGGGCCTTCGTCCATTTTGCGTCCTCTTTGCCCACAGCCTCCTGAAAACTGGAAACAAAGGCATCGATCGCGGGAGCCGACTGCTGTCCGCGGGCCTGCTCCACATCGGCTGAAAACCTTGCCAAGAGTTTTGGAGCCAGGGCGAAAGGTGCAACGCCGTTTACAAGCGATTTGAGTACATTGGTTTGCTTGGTCAGATCAGTTTCGACGCGCTTGAGTTCCTCCGACAGAGTGTCGCGGCTCAACGCGATGCTGCCGCCCTCTTGCTCAAAGACCTTTTGTGATGCTTCACTTCGGCGTGCGAGCCGCATACGTTTGGCCGAAAGAGATCCAATTTCTTCTTCAGCCAAGACCAGATCAGACTTGGCGATCTCCAGGTCGCGTCCGAGATCTTCAAGGTCATTATCCCCTTCCTGGTCCATGCTGCGTGACTTGTAGAGCGCAAGGTCACTCCGAAGCTGATCAAGAATGTCGATCCCCAATAAGGATTTGATGGCATCGGTCAGACCAGTTTTTTCTTGGTCGTCCGCAATGTCTTGGATCTTTTCTCCGTCGAAGAAAAAGAGCTGCGACACTCCAGCCGGGATGAGGTCCTCGAGATAGTGGTTCCAATCCTCGCTTGGGATATCGTCGACCGAGGCGCCATTGCGTTCAAATTCGAGGCTTTCGAGTACGCTTGCACCGCGGGCGGCCCAAGAACGTCGTACGGTGTATATATCCTCATTGCCGAGGTGTTGGCTCTTGAAGGCCAGTTCGACAGAGGCGCTGCGATCCGTGGCAAAGTTGTTGATCCGTTTGAGCAGATGTCGCTCATATTCGACTTGGCCAACCCGGGCACCAAGGGCGCGTTTGCCGTAAAGGGCCAAACGTACAGAGTCCAGGAAAGTTGTCTTTCCCGCTCCATTGTGTCCAACCACTAAAACCACGGGCTTCTTACCGTCCGCATCTGGAGCCAGTTCAAAACAGTGCTCACCGCCGTAGAGACCAAAATTCACAAGACGTAGGGATTGGAGGATCATGATTCAGTCTCAAATAGCGGGTTGGACGATGTCGATTTGTTCTTTTCCAGCCGCTCTTTGCGTTCGTTCAGGACCGTTGTTTCGTCACGCCATTCCTGCTCAAGAACGGAAGCGATTTTTCTGTGAATGAGGGTGCGTCGCTTTAGACCACGTACAGAACGTTCCGCTTCCAGGAGCTGGGCCATGAGACGTGGTGGCAGGTCATGCTTGGAGCAAACCTCTGCGAGGACTTTCGCGTCATCAGCTTGAAACTCAAATCCATCAGCGGCTTCCGCAGGAAGCTCCTTGCCCGTAACTGCTTTCACGGTCTCAGAAACGGCATCGGCCCAGTCACCTTGCTCACTGCGCCAGATGCGACGGATTTCCCGAAGCTCCTCGACTTGAATGAGAACCGTCTTCTCCCCCGGCGGTGCCTTGGCGTTCACCTGCTCTTGGGCTTCAAGGACCTTGCGAAGCAGTTCCTTTCTGTAGGCAAAGAGATAAGGACCAGGAATTGATGTCTCGGAGTCGCCAACGAACGTCACGGAACCATCCCGCCGCTTGAAGTCTCGGAATTCCCTTTTTCTATCCGGGTTTTGCGTTTCCGCCAGCTCGTCACGCAAATCGAGAAGGGGTTCGAGCCACTCTTCGCCATTGTCGATCATCGCTTCCATCGCCTTGTCTTTGGTCACGACGGTACAGACCCAACAGCCGAAACGGGAATTCCCACAGCTTTCGGTTTGCTTGTCGACCACAAGCGGACATTCGCCGGCTTGAGCATTCCGGTACATGGCGAGCAGGTCGCGGTTGTCAGAACCCCAGGGCGACGGGTTTTGTAGGAGGAAGGCCCAGACATCATCCACACTGAACGCTTCGATCGGCGTAAACACGAAAGCCCCCGGTAAGGTCGAATGACGTGACAAAGCCGTTCCATCGATCTTGTGAAGCGACATCACCTGAGCGCGGGTTGCACTTTCGGCGGACCTCACGCCCAAAACCATGACGACCTCGCCGTATTCAGCAACGCGGTTCTTGATAAAAGCATTGGCGGGGTCAATCTTCAGCCGCTCCGTGCACCAGCGGAAGCGTTTTGAAGGTGCGGGATATCCACGTCCGATCAGATTGACCCAGAAACTGTCGGAGGTCTCTGGAACCACCTTCTGCGCGGTTATCGGCATATTCTGATCTGCCGCTGCTGCGTTGATCGCGGCCAAGGTGTCATCAATGTAGTTTACAATGACCGGCGTCTCGACGAGCGTGTCGGAGCTCAAGACGAAGACTGGCTTGCGTCGTTCATCTTCTGGGAGCGCGCGCACGGCACTCCAGATCAGCTGCAGGGCGCAGGTTGAATCTTTTCCGCCGCTGTATCCGATCACCCATGGCCGGTCGTCGGCCGTGTAAACGGCGCGGATATGATCCTGCAGGGCGACTAGGTCGATGCCTACCTTTTTTGCAAAGTTTGTATCTGTGTTTGCTGTCATGCGACGACTTTCTCCTCAGCCAATGACGCCAAGTGGTCGTCTTCATTCGCTTGTTCTTTTTCAGTTAGCGGCAAGCCAACAACCCCAATCAGGACGTTTGCCGCCAGATGTACGGATTTCACACTGCCGTCCATGCCACGCGCGCCCATCACGCGAGGACGCCACAGTTGCGCATTGCGCTTGCTCCAATTGATCTCTGCGAGGGGCGCCAGACTTTCCGCCCATCCATCTGGCTTTGCTGCGATCAGGCGTGCCCCCAAGGCGCCAAAGGCTTGCAGCATGACGCCATGGGCATGGACTGTTTCTTTGCGCAAGTCACCCGCCGTCGTCGCTCCTCGCATCAGTTTCTGCCAGTCTGGGATCACTTCAGAAACCTGCCGCCAGTACGCGATTACAGTGCTTTCGGTATTTTCGCCAAACCGGTCCGCCTCTTGTCCAGCCAGCCATTTGTTGGCTTGATTCAGACTAGACAAGGTGAAGAGCTTTTTGGCTCGATTTGAGAGCGACGTTTTTTCTAGCTCAATGAATTCCTGGAAGAACGGAATGCCCTCCAAAACGCGTGTGCTTAAGCGCGCCAAGGGGTTCCTTCGGTCATACAGGACGTTCAAAGACCCGGATGGGCGCACTGCATTCTTGTTGAGGTCTGCGAACATTTGCTGACAGCGCTCCAAGCCCTCATCCACAAAGAGCACAACCGAGATCGTTTCATTTTCGAGCTTAGGCCGCGATTTCAAGGCTTCTTCAATTGCCGCGCGGCGGTGTTGACCGTCATTTAAGACTATGCGGGCTGTCATCGAGAGGCGTAGCTCTCCGACATTGCGAAACTGCAGACTTTCGCTGGCCGGGGAAAACTCCAGATCTCCGTCCACGGATGCGCAGAGCGACGAAAGGGTATATTCTTCGAAGTTTTCCGACAGATAGGATGCGATCTGGGGAACACGCACATTTGACAAAACGCGTTGAGCGCGCAGATCAGCGGGAAGGTCTTGGCTGTCGAATTCGAAAATCTTTGGCACCATCTTGAGCGGCACCATGATCACATAATATTCGGTTCCAGCCTGGACGCCGCGTATAGCTGCAAAATTGTAGAAATTACCACTCATGAGACCCCCTGCCGTTGAGCCGGAAGTCTATGGAAGTCTTTCTGGAAGTCAATTCGGAAAGGGCACCTGGAGCGGCTTTTTCCTTAGGAACCAAATTCCACGGTCAACTAACGCAATTCTACGTTGAGAACGAGCAAATTCGGCATCTGTCACCATGCGCACCACGCAGTCCGCAAATGTGGGCGTCCGATTTCACCAAGAGAGCAGCGAACCATTCCAAATGAATCGTAGTCTCGCACTGCCTTTCTCTTCGATCAAAGCCCTAGTCCGACGAACCGGTAGACCGCCTCAAAGGCTTTGTTTCAAAGTCTTCTCCAACTCGCTCAGACCCTCCACGGCCGTCCGTACATCCTCATCAACTGTGCTTTGCGTCAAATCGTCCGATGGCACCTGCCCCACAAAATCCATCTCCATCTGCCGCTGCGCATCATCGACCACCGCTTGCACCACTGCCGCGGACTTCTTCGGCGAGCCGTCAACTCCCGTCGGCAGCTGTTCCGCCTCGCCTCGCGCCTGATCCGCGCATTCAGATATGGTTACATTTTCTGTTCCCCCACGCGAACGCGGGAACAAGGGCATCGCCTGAACACTCAGCGGCAGGTTCCCCTGCGGCCCACCTCCCCCCGCCTCCGGAAACGGCAACTCGCCCTTCTGCGCCGCGTGGATCGCCTTGAACAGCCGATCGTCAAAGTACTGGATCCGCTTTGCACGAACCGGCATCTGGGCATCGATGACCATGACAATTTCATCGAGTGGCAGGCGGCGCGCTTCATCTTCGGGTAACAGCGAGCTTTCTTCGGTCCGTGTGGATTGGCTGCGGCCCTCGAAGGGGTTCTTGCCGATGGACTGGGAGCGCGTGATGACGGTCTTCGTGGTCTTGCCGACCGCCTTGCTCAGCTCTTCGACGGTTTTTTCATCCGAAGGCGTCAGGTAGAGTTTCACGCCGGCATTGCCCTGCAGGGCGCGCCGGGTGTTCTCGCCATAGATTTCATCGAGGGCGGGGATGGTTTGCGTGACCACAGCCAAATGCCCGCGATAGGTGCGCAGGGTCTCGATGCTCTCGACCACGATGGGCATCTTGCCCAAGCGATTGAACTCGTCGAGCATGATCATCACTGGCCACGGCTCATCCGGCCCGGGGTCCTTTTCCTGCATCGCCGAGAGGAGATCGGAGAAGAAGAGCCGGATCAGCGGCGCGAGGGGTTTCACCATCAGCGGCTGGACCACGAGATAGACCGAAAAAGGCTTCTTGCGGATCGTGCGGAAATCAAAGTCCGAGACTGCCGTCGCCTCATCGATGGCCGGGTTCTGCCATTGGTCGAGCCCCGAGGTCATCAGGAGCGAAACATAAGAGGTCAGCGTATCGTTGTTGGTCGAGGCCAGCCGCGTGAAGATCAGCTTGGCGGCCCTGTTGTCCACCTCATGGCCCCGCGCGAAATACTCCTTCTGCTTGTTCCCGCCCGAGGCGGCGATGCGGTAGATCTCGCCCAAGGTGGGGCGCTTGCGCTGGAAGGCCAGCAGTCCTGCCGCCACGAAGAGATCGATCCCGCCCTTGAGGAGGCCCTGCACCCGGTCATTGTCGCTCTGCAGGAAGAGCGTCGCAAGAAGCTGCAATTCCATCTGCTGGCGCGCGGGATCTTTCAGCTCGAAGATGCGCAAGAGCGGGTTGTAGCGATGCGTGCGCTTGCCCTCCCAATCGGTGGGGGCAAAGCGATAAACCTTGTCACCTTGTGCTGCGCGATGACGGGCCGTGGCCTCGAAACACTCGCCCTTCACATCGAGCGTCACGGCAGAGCCTTGCCAGGTCAGCAGGTTCGGAATGACAAAGCCCGTGGTTTTGCCACGGCCCGTGGGCGCCACGATCAGCGCATGCGGAAAAACCTTGGAGCAAATGTAATTGGCGCGGGAGCCCGGCGCCCCCAGCTTGCCGAGGATGAACCCGGCCCCTGGCGCCCCGAAGAAGCCATTGGCCTTCATCTCGCGCGCGGTCTGCCAATGGGTCTGGCCAAAGCGTGTCAGAGCGGACCCTGAGAGGGCGAGGCTCAGCATCAGGCCGGCGGCGGCGAAGCTGCCGATGATCAGGTGAATAAGTTGCGCGTCCTCCGGGCGGCGATCGAGGATCGCAATGTAGTTCTGCGCGATATATGCAAAGTCGATCTCGGCCCCGAAGCCGAGATCCTGATAGGTCAGCACCGCCGAGGCGATAGTATAGCCCATGGCCCCGGTCACAAGCGTCACCAGCAGGACGCCCGTGGCGATCCGCGCCTTTCCCATGGAGGCGCTCAATGGACCTGACCCCGCTCGGTCTCGCCATCCACGTCTGTGGTGCGGTGTTTTTCATATTCGGTGTCGGCAAGATCATCGACCACCTGGCGCAAGGCCTCCGTGTTGGCCGTCGCTGCATCCGATTGCAGGTAGACCTTGGCGACATAGAGCCGGTCGAGACGGTCCTCGAGAACCTGTTCCAGCGCATCGGCATCGCCGGATGTGAGCCGCTCAAGTTGACGGTTATCAAGCACCCGCGCGATCACGCCACGGAAGGCGTCCCGCTCCGCCTCGGTCTCGAAGGGCGCGGACAATTCCCCGGCCCGCTCATGGTCCAGGACACGCGCAATCTCGTCTGCAAGGCGGTCGGCACGGTCAGATTGCGGCGCAGTTTCAACGTGGGCTGCGAGGAGTGCGTCGCGCGTGCCAGACCCGAGCCCGTCGCGCATCTCGGTTTCGCGGCGGACCTGATTGATGACCTCCGTGTCGCGTATCCGGGCGACGGCCGCATAGGTCGCGCCGAGCCCACGGGCGAGATGGGACGGCATGTCCGGATAGCGCTCCCTGAATTCATCCGTGACAGCATCTGCAACGGGCGTGCGGACGTCGCGTCCCTCCATGATCCGGTCGACCTCACGGGTGATCGCGCTGGCGCGGGCCGCATCGGTAATGGTCTCCCTATAGGGCTCAGACCGGTCGATCATATCGCCAGGGCGTGCGAGCAGATCCGGGTGTGCCTCGAGATATGCACGCTGCTCCGTCTCGATCCGGCGTTCCGCCCGTGAGACAACCTCCCAGTCCCGGTCCTCGATCTGCTGCGCGGTCAGGCCGTCTGCGCGCATCTCCTGACGGATTGTCCCTTCCATCGCCCGCACCGCGCCCTCATGATAATGGAACCGCTCGCTGACCGGTTCCGCTTCCATGACACCATCCCGGCGCAGCACGTTCTCGCTCTCCAGAAGCGTGCCAAGTTCCACATGCACGTCATTGAGAATGTCGCGCGCCTGTTCCAGATCGGCGCGGCGTTCGAGGTTCAGATCGCGCGCCTCAGCCACTTTGGAGAGATCATTGGCGATCCATTGATGCTCGAGCGCGGCGCTCGAGGCCCCGGTCTCGATCCGGGCCACCACTTCCGATGTGCTGATCCCGGTGCCCCGTAGTGCGGTGTCTATGCGCGACCGCAAGTCCGGCTCGGCCAGACGATCCAGCCGGCTGGTGTCGATGTTCGCCTCGGAATAGATCCCGCCCTCCGAGGGGGCCTCTGACAGCGTGGATGATCGCAAACCAAGTGGCTGCATGTGCTGGACCTGCGTCTGGATCTCGATGAGGCGTTTTTCCAGCACGGGACGTTCCGCATCAGACTTCTCGGCGATCATGCCCTGCACCCGCGCGAGCTTCTCGGCATAGAGGCTTCTCAGATCCTCGAAACTTTGATCCTCGGCCATATACACATCTCCTGTTCGGTCCACCTGCCCGCCGCGTGCCAGCACTTCGCCCGCGCGGAAGAGGGCTGCGGCAATATCCTCGCGGGCTTCACGCGAAGCCTCCGCGGCAAGCGAGTGATAGACAGTTCTGGTGTTGGCGATCTCCGCCAGCGTCCGCGTCAGGTCCTGCCCCACACGCTCCCGCTCAACAGGCGCGCGGCCCTCTCCTTTCGCAGCGTAGACCTCGCTTGTGCGGGCCGGGTAATGCACAACCCCGCGATCCACCCGCCGCGTGGCTTCCAGGCGCACACCGTACTTCTCGGCCTCCTCGACCATGGCGAGGCGGAAGTCGTCATAGTTGAAGCGATGGTTGCGCCCCAGAAAAAAGAACTCGCCTTCCTGCGAGCGGAGGTTCAGCACCAGATGCGCATGCGGGTGATCGCGGTCCTCATGCACCGCGATGATGTAGTCGAAATGTCCCGCGTCACTCTGGAAGAACCGCTCGGCCACATCCGTCGCGATGTCACGCACATCCTCGCCCCGCGTGCCGATGGGGAAGGACATGAGCATGTGCGTGGTCTGGCCAAGCTTGGGTTTGAAGCCTGCATCCCACCGCTTGGCAAAGCGCTCGGTCAGATCCTTGATGTCCTTTGCCTCAAGCTTTGCCTTGCCATCCAGGAACCCACTCGAGTCCACGATATGGGTGGACTTTGTGGTCAGATAATCAAGCTGGTTTGCGAGCTGCGATTTGGTATGCGTGCCGCCGCCCCGGATCGCCTTGAAGACCGCTGGCCGGTGCCCTGCAGCCGCGCGCACAAGCTGGCTCTGCTTGGCGACATGCAGCCCCTGCATCGAGCCCCGGATCCGGCTCCAGCCGTCCCGGAAGACCTCGCCTGTGACAGCGTCAACCGCATCATTCAGCCGCATGGGCAAACTCCCTTAGCGCGGCACTGGCCTCGAGCTGCATCGCGTCGCGCCGACGCCGCAGGAGCAGATCGATCTCGTCGGCGGAATCGAGGATGAACCGCGCCAACCCGCGCATCTGCGCAAGGCGCAATTCGGAGAACTCGGCACGCGTGCCATCATCAGCCCCCTGCCCCATCCGATTGGCCCGCGTCATCTGCTTGGCGATCTGTGCGACCCCATTGCCAACCTCATGCAAAGAGGACCTGTATCGCGCCATCTCTGCTGCCATCTGCGCGTCCGGAACGAACACCCCGCCCGCCGCCTGAATGAGCCGCCGCAGCCCCTCGGCCCGGCTCTCGATCCCCGCCTTCGCCAACACCGCATCGAGCGCCTCAAGCTCCGCAGCCGTGACCTTCACACTGACCGCTGAGACCGGGATCGCGGCATCCGTCTGGCGCTCTGCGTCGGCTTTCAGGACGTAGCGCACGGCCCGCGATGTGACCTCGAAACGCTCAGCCAGCTCAGACGTCGACACACCCTCCGCGGCTTCGCGGACGATCTGCATCTTCTCGATCTCTGTCAGGCGTTTTGTTCGTGACATGCGGAAGAAAGACCCCCTATTTCCTGCCACCTTCCACCAAGGCTGCCCCTACCTTACGATAATATACCGAGCTGTCAATTATATACTTACGTCGCATTCAGGCTCAGGCAGCCTTGGTGTCCGCTTCACGCCGCGGCCCGCAGGGACGCGGCTCTGCCGCCCTCACCACCGGGCGACCCACCTGTCCTAGGGGTCCCGTCCGCCAGCCCCGCCCGAGGGTCTGGCCGAACGCCAAGTGTTCGGACGGAACCGCGGGCGGGCGCAAACCCCACCGACAGGGCGGACAGGCAGGGTCAAGGAGGGCCAGATTTGGCTTGCCAAATCTCTGCCGCAAAAACCGGGAGGCCCTGGCCGATAGGTTTTTGTGGATGGCCCCCTTGAGGCTGACTGGCTGGTCTGTCGCTACCTGATCATTCCGGGGGAGGTGCGTCCGATGAATGCGCAGCAGCCGGCGGCTTCGTGAAGTCGCCTCGGGCGATCTGACCGCCGGACGCGGCATCCCCGGAACAGAGATCGGGCCGCCCCAAGATCGTCCTGGGGCGGCCCATCCTCGTCAGAGGATTCAGTCCTGGGGATCTTTCGCGCTCGGCGGGAACATCACCAGCTCCGAGACCGCGACCGGGAAGTCGAGCTTGAGGCTGAAGAACTCCGAGCCGTCCCCGTTGCGGGTGTTGCGGAACATAGCGCCCACGCGCTGAAAGCGGGTGCGCTCCTGGCCATCGGTATCGGTGAACTTGACGGGGACGGTTGCGACGTAGTGGTTGGTCATTTGGGTTACTCCTTGTTGCGATGGGGATCACCCGGCACGGGGGCAAGAGGCTCGGTCGCAAGCGCAAATGCGGAGGGTCCGCGGCTTTGCCGTGGAAGCCGTATTTGTGCTTGCCGAAGCGTGAGCTGAGGGCACGGACGAGCCGACCCCGTGCGATCCACATCTATGAGCAAAAAGGAGTGATCCGGATGACCCTTGCCATCACGCAGCCGCCACCATCCGCGTCCGGGTCCCGCCGAGCCTGGCAGGGTTGCTGACGGAGCCCGCCTGCGTGGATGCAATGTTCCGAAACACCCCCCGAGGGACATGCAGGTCTTCAGCCTCATGTGCGACGTCTCGACCCCTCGCGTCTTCCACTGCTGGCGATGCGCGTGAGGTGCGCACCATCCCCAGCCCGCACCGATGCGGATGGGCCGAACTCTGACGGACTTGGTAGAGGGATAACGGTGCTGGCCGCCGCAGACCGCCGATCACGCGTGACCGATCGCACGCACCATGAGACATGACGAAAGGGCCGCGCCAAGCGCGACCCCCTCTCTTCAATCCTGCGACGCCTTCTTCGCCGGATCCGCAACCCGCATGACCGTCAGGCCTTTCGCTTCCGCCTTCTGCCCGAGATTCAGCGCGACCCCGTTGCCGCCGAAAAGGACAACCCCCGTCGCCGCGAACTTGTCGTCCAGCATTTCGTCGTTGCACTTGAACGGTGCCGCCCGCCCGTGCGCGGACCAGCGCGGATCGAAGCGCGCCTGTGCTATCCCGCGTGCCCGGGCCCACCGAGCCGCAATCATCTCCGCGCCGTGCTTGCCACCCTTGTGGCAGAGGAAGATCTCCTGGTTGCGGTTCTGCTTGATCCGTTCGCGAACCTTGTCGAGCGTGTTGAAGATCACATCGACATCGGTCCAGTCGGTGGCGCCTGAGACGATCAGGGGTACGCCCTCGACTTTCGACTTCTCGGCGGTTTCACGGTCGTGCTGCTCCAAGAGCTGCCGTGCCTCGAAGACCGCCCCGGTCTCTTGCGCCCGGACGCTTGCGCGCGACCCGGCTGCCGGGATGAAGGCGTGACCCGTCTCGATCTCGTAACATTCCGCAGCTGCCTCGCTCATCACCTCGATGGCGCTGACAATCTCGCGCAGCTGCACAAAGCGCGCCTGTGCCTCCTCAATCGCGGTCTCGGCGATCTCCGATCCGTCGTGGGATTTTGCCAGCGCGCCGATCTTGTCGGCGGTGCGGTCGACCTCCTTGCCAAGCGCCACCTTGCGCCGCTGCAGAATCGTGGCGAGCCCATGGGCCAGCGGTTCGATCTCTGCTTCAAGCCCGGTCCCGCGCAGCTGCCCGAGCAAAGCCTCGAAGCTCTCGCGGATGATGTGGTCTGTCAGGATGTGATCCTCGGGGATCGGCAGCTGCGCGTCCTTCTCGGTCAGCCCGAAAAGTTCGATGGTCTCGTAGGTGTTTGCGGTGTCGTAAGCCATGTCTGGTCTCCAGTGTTCGGTTCCAAGGCCACCACGTGAGTGTGGGGGCATGGCCGAATGCCTGGTTTCCGAATCTGCCCGGGTCAGGGACGGCGCAGCCGCCGGCTTGCCGGGCGCAAAAGTTTTCCGAGCGCTGCACCCGACACATGCGCGGTCTCACCCACAGGACCGCCCCCCGCCACAGGCCCCGCCCTCGCCGAAAAGTTTTGCGATCCTTGACGCGGGCTGATTTGGGGGCCATCCGGAGGATATGCTTCCGCGCTCATGTGTGTGTGTTTTGACGGTAGGTTTGCCCGACCCGAGCAGGCAAACGGCCAGACCGGACGCGTGAGACGGATGGAGCGGCGGGATCGTTTTGCCCCGCAAAACAGACCAGAGCGCAATCCGGCGGAGCGGCCGGGGAGGGACGTGCTCGCGAGGCGGGCAAACCGGGACGCCGGGTGCAACGCCGCGGTGAGGCCGCATGGCCGAATGCGCGACGGACCGTAGGGCCGTTCTCCCCTGCGACACGCGAAGCCGAGCTGGGGAGGCCGCAAGGCTAAAGCGAAGAAGAGCTTCGCAACAATTTCCCTCCAGCAAGCCGAATAAACAATCTAGTATCTCGCAAGGCGCCTATTGGTTTCCCTAATGGGAAGTCTGCATCTCGGGTGATCACGAACCGCCTCGAGGCCCGACTTGAGGAGGACGGTCGAACAAACCTCGTGATGTTCCATCTCATCGAACACCCACAAAACACCATGCATCGCGAGTTCTTGGCGCTCCGCCTCAGCCCTGAGCGCACCGTCTCCGGTTAGTAGAACCCAATCCCTTCCCGCCGCCAGACAAAACGCAAAGACATCAGGCGTCGACAACATAGCCTTTGCCCGCTTCAGCTCTGTCGCACGTGCGGTTTCTTCTGGCGTGAGCTCTTCTATTCTCAGCCCCAGGTCAATCAGATCTGGCCCCATCCAGTCGAGGAGTTCGGCTTGATAGAGAGCATCCGGAACAACAAAATCATAGGGCAGGTCAAAGAGCCTCGCGGTCAGCGAGGCTCTTTCAATGTCAATCAGGACAGAGGTATCAGAAACAAGAATTTGCACATAGGCACTATGCCATGTGGTCCAACCGCTCTTCCAGTTCTTTAACCCGTATTTCGAGAAGTTCTGCCGCGCGAGACAACCCAATCAACCCCTCGGAGAGGGCACGAAAACACAAACGTTGAAAGCGGTCCGGTTCTTCTCGTTCCCAAGGAATGGAATTTGGCTCCTCGAACGGCTCATCGCGCCAACCTCGTTGCTTATAGACCTTGAACAGACGCGCAAATGTTGCCTGGTTGATGATGTCCAAATCCTTGCATCGATACGTCAGCGCTTGAATGCTGACGCCAAACCGATCCTTCAGACTAATGAGCTCACCAATGCTTATGTCCGTTCTGCGGGCACCGATCTCCTGCCGTAGCACTTCTGCCGGAACGAGGAATGCACCAGCAAATCGATTTGCGGCGCGTTCTGAATCACACCCTTCGGCGACTTTAAGAACCATGTGGCCCAATTCGTGAGCTAAACTGAAGCGCTTCCGCTCAGACCAGGTCTTCTTCTTGATCATGATAACACGGGCGGAGTGATGCTCTTTTCGACGCACTTTCGCCGCAAGCCCGTCAATCCGATCAACATCCAAAGACAGCACTTTGATCCCGTGCTCCTCGAGGAGTTCGGCAAGCATTGGAATCGGGTCATGACCCAACTGCCAAGAAGCACGCATGTTGCGAGCCGCGTCCTCGGCATCTCGAACATCGGCCACCCAATAGGGTGCTTCGTGCGGGGCATCCCATTCCTGGCTCGAAAGATTCAGCAAGCTTTCGATAGCTAGGTACTTTTCAACCATATTAAGCGTCTTGGCTTCGATCGTCGCGATCTCTTTGGCTGAAGAGCTGGCTGACTTGCGAAACTCAACGCCCTCCAACTCAAGCTCATCATCGCTGAGCAGGAAATCCACAGAGACGCCGAGTGCTCGGGCAAGACTTAGCAGCACGCCCGAACCGGGCATGTCTTCATTACGCTCGTACTTGCCTATGGCTTGGGCGGATACCTTGTTCTCCATGGCATCGGAAAGTGCACGGAGCGAGAGGCCAGATGCCGCTCGGGCTCCTTTGAGTCGCTTGCCAATCATAACGTCCTCCCAGTGGGTGGTTTACATTCCACCTATATGATTGATATTTTGTAAACTACAACGCTTGAAAGTGCGGTCTTTCATCCCTAACTTATAACAGGAATCCGAAAGAAAGGCAAATTTGTAAACCGCCGCACCGGCCTAAGAGGCGCTGAACCGGCAAAAACGCGAGACTTCAATGGGCACCTCTGAAGACTTCAAGACCTTTCTCGATAACATCAAGATCGATAATGCCGCGACGATTGCCTTGCGATACGGCGAAGTCACTGCTTCCCTTAACAAGGAGTTTCGCGACACAGAGTCAAAAACGGCTAACAGCCTTCAAGTTGGCTCCTATGGCCGTTGGACGGCGATCAAGGGCATTTCCGACTTGGACATGATCTACATCATGCCTGCCGGGAAGTGGGATAGCTACAAGGATGGGGGCCAGTATCGGCTTCTTCACGATGCCAAGGCTGCGATCAAGCGGCGATACCCTTCGACGACCGTCAAGGTGGATCGTTTGGTTGTCCGGGTGCTCTACAACGATTTCCACATCGAAGTGATGCCGGCCTTCAAGCTAGCTGATGGGAGCTATAAGTACCCTGACACCGCAAACGGTGGGTCGTGGAAGAATACCAAGCCGCAGGCTGAACTCGATGAAATGAGAGAAGCCAATGAGCGCAAGAACCGGAACCTTCGCCGCTTGTGCAAGATGGCGCGCGCCTGGAAGAACAAGCACGGCGTCGCCATGGGCGGCCTTCTGATCGACACTCTCGCCTACAACTTCCTCGAGTCGACCGACGAATACGATACCAAGAGCTACCACTACTACGACTACATGTGCCGAGATTTCTTCGAATTCCTGGCTGATCAGCCCAAGCAATCCGAGTATGCAGCGCTTGGCAGTCGCCAACGCGTCCGCGTCAAGAAGCGGTTCGAGCGGAAGGCGAAGAAGGCATACGATTTATGTCTAAAAGCCATCGATGCGAGCGGACAGAAGAACGAGCGCCAAAAATGGCGGGATGTGTTCGGGAACGCCTACCCAGCACCGGCAAAGAGTGCAGCGGGAGAGGCTGCCGCATTCGCGCATGTCTTCAAGAACACTGAGCAGTTTGTCGAAGACAGATTTCCGGTCGATATTCGATACCATCTTCGTATCAACTGCGAAGTGACGCAGGATGGATTCCGTCCGGGAATGCTTCGGGACCTATTGGAGCGGCATGGCGTTCTGCTGCCGAAAAAGAGCCTTCGATTCTTCATCGCGGATGCAACCGATCTTCCCGATGATACCGAGTTGTTTTGGAAGATCTTGAACCGTGGCGAAGAAGCCGAGCGTCGAGACGTGATCCGAGGACAGATCGTGCGCGACGAAGGTCGCGGTGAGCGCCAAGAGACCACAAACTTCCGCGGAGATCACCTCGTAGAATGCTACGCGGTCAGCCGAGGCGTGGTCGTTGCGCGTGACAACATCCACGTCCCGATCCGTGTGAAAGATGCCGAGGATGAAGACTATGCCGCCTGACTACGATATCGCGTTCGAGGATCAGGTCCGTGAATGCTTCGGACGGGTGGTCTATACCCACAAAACCCACGAACGTATGGCCGATCGCTCTGCCGATACACTTCGCAGGTACAAGGTTTTGCAAATCACCCTTTCAGCACTGACGAGCGCAGGGGCGATCGGAGTCGTGGTGGGAGAAGAATTATGGGTCGAGGTCGCGACTGTCGGCATTTCATTTATGACGCTATTTGTTGCGGCATATCTGAAGAACTTCGATTCCGGTGCTATCGCCCAAAAACATCGTGACGCAGCCGCGAAGCTCTGGAACGTCCGAGAATGCTACCTCTCACTGCTAACCGATCTGCCAAGACTGTCACATGAAGCCGCAGTTGAGCGTCGGGACGAGTTACAGGCCATACTTTCTGCCCTCTATGAAGGGGCACCTCAGACTGACGGAAAAGCCTACGAGGAGGCCCAAAGACGGCTGAAGGAGATGGAAGACATGAGCTTCACAGCTGACGAGATAGACTGTTTTCTTCCACTCTCGCTAAAGCGATCCGGCGGACGGCCTAAACAGACAGAAGTCAATCAGGCTGAAGGAAAAAAGTAAAAAATGACAAAGAATATCTGTATTTTTTCCGATGGGACCGGGCAAATGGGCGGGTCTAGGCCGGACCAACGCCTTTCGAACGTCTACAAGATGTATCGCGCCATGCGTCCCGGCCCAGACTCACCAATTAGCCCAAAGGATCAAGTCACCTTTTACGATCCTGGGCTGGGCACGGGCGAAAGCGGGGGACTCTTTGGCCGCATCAAACCTATCCTTGAAAGCGCAGTCGGCACCGGCATCGATCACAATATCATCGATTGCTATGAACAGATCATCGCCCATTATGAGCCCGGTGACCGTGTGCTGCTATTCGGCTTCTCGCGCGGGGCGTACACGGTCAGGGCACTAGCGAATGTCATGAACCTTTGCGGTGTCCCGACACAAATGCCCGATGGCAAACCCATCCCGCGTCACGGACCCGGTTTACGCAAGATCGCCACGGATGCGGTGAAATTCGTTTATAACCACGGTGCCGGAAAGCCTCGCGGACAGAACCCGTACTTCAAGCATCGCGAAGAGCTCGGTCACAGATTTCGCGAGAAGTATTCGAGTGCTCCCCTCGAGGGCGAAGACAATCAGGGCAATATTCAGCCAACCTTCATCGGAGTGTTCGATACGGTGGCGTCACTGCGGACTGCGGTCGTGCGCGCGCTTGTTTGGGGAGTGACGTTCACAGTCGGTGCCGCCTTTCTTGCCGGAATCGTGCTGGGATGGTCATTGCTTCTTGTCATCCCGCTCGGCGCCTTGCTCGGAGTGCTTGTTTGGCAACTCGGCTCACTTCTGCTCGATAATTTCAAGTATTTCTCGGATGATCCTGGTCGCAAATTGAAGATATTGCGCCCTACAGACTGGCCACAGATTCTGAAGACAGGGCATTTCGCCGCTTGGAACAAGCGCAACTACGACATGTGGCTGGATCCCGACGTAAACCACGCCCGCCACGCCATGGCGATCGATGAAGACCGCGCAGACTTCCCGCGAGTTGGATGGGCGTCCAAAAAAGCCGCTATAGAGACCAAGAACCGAGAACCGGCTTGGCTCAAGCAGGTCTGGTTCCCGGGTTGTCACAGCGACATCGGTGGCAGCTACCCCGAGGCCGAATCCCGTCTCAGTGATATCGCCCTAGACTGGATGGTCGATGAGTTAAAGGAGTGTGTGCCTTCAATCAAAATCAACGAAAATTACCTTAACCGCGCTCCTGACCCTTTGGGCCTGCAGCACCGCGAGGACGCGATCTTGGCGTTCGGACCAGTCAGCATTCCATGGAAAAAAGGAATCCGAGAAGTCGGCGACGATTTCCCTCTCCACCCATCCGTACAAGAACGCATGCAGGCGACCGCGGTCGCTCAATTCGGAGAGGTCAAACCATACCGACCGCAACAACTGAGCAAGCGACGCGATCTAAAGCGTTTCTATAAGACGTAAAACGCGTCTTCGGGCCTTTTCCGCAACATCTTTCTCGGCTCACCTTAATGTGGGACTGACCACGTCACACTGGAAACAGCAAGTGAGAGAAGACCATAGTGTCGCACGAAAGGAATCCCCTGAGATCACGCGCTGCGCAGCGATGTGCGAGTTCAATTGACCCAACACCCAGTGACCACAGCGAGTGACTCATTTGCCAAGCTGCAGCGTAGCATCCTGGAATTGATGTAGATCTCAACCTCCGGTAGGATATGGATGGTGTCTTCCCAAGTATCGTACGATATGTCTCGCTGCGACATCGAGATAAGAAAAAGGGGAACCGCGGTCCCACGGCTCCCCTTTCGGTGCGGATGTCTAATATCGCGCGTTGATCATGCGACCAGCGACAGCCCCGCGCCTGCGTCCTGCGGCTGCTCACCGCTGTCGATGAACGGGATGATCGAGAAGGTCTGCCCGCCGCGCTGTTCTTCGTTCTGCACGGCGTTGACGCGCAGGTCGCCATCAGGCGTGTTGATCAGCAGTGACAAGTAGTCATTGCCCGTGCGGCTGCTTTTCGCCATCCAGGCCGAGCCGACGCGGATCGGTGTGCCACGGGGCGAGCTGACCTCAATGCGGTAATCGGGGTGGGTCTCCTCGGTCTTGTAGCTGTTCTCGATCAGCATGAACTCCAGATCGAACATCATGTTGGCGATGTAGCCGGTGAAGGCGTTGTCGGCGTCCATAGCGGTGAGCTCGCCCGAGATCGAGCCGGATTTCATCAGGCCGTTCGAGACCAGCGGGATGATCTCGAATTCACCGCTCTGGGCCGCGCGCGCCTCTTTCGTCTGCACCGCGTTGACCCGGAACGGACCCAAGCCGACATCGATCTGCATCGAGATGTAGGGGTTGCCGCTGGTATTGCCGGTCTCGTTCCAGGCCGTGCCGATGCGCACCTTGCGGCCTGATTTGTTGACTGCCGTCACGTCAAAATCCGGGCTGCGTTCAGACATCTTGGCCCGCGCCTCCAACTGGATGGCGATGTCAAAGCGCGTCGAGTGGATCATGCCGGTGTACTGAGCGGCTGCGGTCTCGACATTGCGGGTGAGGGTTCCTGCGAACATGGGATGGTTCCTTTTGGATTGGCCGGTGCCTGACGTTCTTGCCAACGCATCCGGGATTGCTTTCTCGACCCCTTGAGGGATCACAAATCAGAAAGCCTGCTTTCCTTTCAGCCCCGCCCACGGGTCAAAGCTGCCGGCCGAGTGGGAATGCCCCCGCGCCTCCGGGTGCAACGCCCCGCCCTGCCCGTCTGGTCTTGATTGGCTGCCCGGATTTTCCGCGCCGTCCTTCGATCGCGCGATGAAGAACTCCGCCTCTTTTCCGTTCAACCCGTGCCCGACCCGGTCGGTCAGGCCGATGCAGCTGCCGTTCTACACATAGGTGATCAGGTACTGACCGAGCCGGTCCTTGTGGACAACGTAGCCGGTATTGGCCCAATGCACGGTCTGCCCGGCATCGACGGCGGCTTTGATCTCTCCAAGTGTCATGATCACCCCCTCGCTATTCTGCTGCCACTGACGGGGCATCTGGTGCCTGCCCCACGATCCGGGCCAGAATGCTTCCCGTGTCGACCCCGTCCCCATGCGGCAGGAACACCCGCAACTGAAAGGCGATGATCTCCGTGAAACACCCCATGGCCTTGAGGCCTTCGATCATGCCCTTGTCCGCGCCGCCAAGCTCGAGGCGCATCTCGCCTGCGACCCGGCGACGGGTCAGGGTCAGTCCCCGGCCCAGATCGGCAGGCGCGGTGGTGCCGAGGACAGCAGTCAACATCTCTTGCGGCGTTTGCGGATTGGAGACGAGGAAGCGGGCGCGCAGCGCGGCCGCCCCTTCTTCGCTCAGCGTGCGCCCGATCATGGCGGTCGCCCCGTCCTGCGTGACCCTGTAGATGCGTTCATTCGTGGTAGGAATATTCTTCCAGATCGGCAGCAGCAGTCCGGTCAGCAGATAGAGCTTGGTCGTGGTGGTTTTTGGCAAGGAGGCAGCCTCGGCATCCCAAAGTCCTGCAAACTCGGGCCTGTCGATCTCTTCCCAAGCCGAGGACTCGAACCGCACCTCCTCCAGATAGCTGGACCCGTTTGGCCGCACCGCCTTGCGCATCAGCGTGACGATATCCTCGTCATACATCTGAATGGGCCGCGCCAAGATAAGCGCCGCGCGACCGGAGGCGCGATTGATCATCGGTAGCTTATCGGGATTGCGCGAGAGGGCGTCATCCGCCGACGGCACATGCACCGGGTCCGTCACCTCAAGTCCGATGATCCGCGTCACCGCGCCAGATTTCGAGCAGGTCCAGAGATCCTCTGTGGAGACCTGTTTGATTTTTTCACCACGCAGGGTTTCCACGCCGAGATCGAGCGTGCCTGCCGCGCGCGCCCGTTCCGTCTGATCGGCGATCCGTCGCATGAACTCCGCAAAGAGCGCGTTCTGCATATGGATGGGCAGCGCCAGCACCCGGTTGAGGAAGCGCTGGATGGGAGGAAGTTCTTCGAGCAGAACGCCGTCCTTGTCGATCAGACGCAGCGCAGTCCAATCAGTGAAGCTCTCGTAGCTCATCGCCTCGGCCCGTCCGGCAGCGAGATCGGCGTAGTAGCCACGCAGAGCCGCGCGCCCGATCGGGCTTTCGAGATTGTCCTCCTCGCGGAACATGCCCTGCGAGCCGGTCTCGCGCTGGCCCTTGGTGAGCGCCCCCAGCTGGTCGAGGCGTTTGCTGATCGTCGAGGTGAAGCGCTTCTCGCCATGCACATCCGAGGTGCAGACCCGGAAGAAGGGCGCGCTGACCTGGGCCGAGCGATGCGTGCGGCCCAGCCCCTGGATGGCCGCATCCGCGCGCCAGCCGGGCTCCAGAAGATAGTGCCGCCGCCGTTTCTGGTTTTTTGCCGTTTGCGCCGCATGATAGGAGCGGCCCGTCCCACCCGCATCGGAGAAGATCAGGATATTCTTCTCGCCGTCCATGCAGGCTTGGGTCTCGGATGAATTGCTGCTGGCGGCGCGCTTTTCGATGAAGAGGTGGCCATCGTCCGCCTTCAGAGGTCGAATCGACCTTCCGGTCACTTCGGCCACGGCCTCGTCGCCAAAAGCCCAGAGGATCTGATCGAGCGCCGAGGGGATCGGCGCCAGCGTCATCAACTCCATCATGGCCGCATCGCGCAGGGCGAGCGCCTCGCGCGAGACAACGAGCGCCCCGGTCTCATCCCGCAAAGGTTCCGCCACCATATTGCCGTCGATCTCGACCAGCTTTTGCGCATGGATCGGGAAGGCCTGTTCGAGGTAGCCCAGAACATAGTCGCGCGGCGTCAAGGCACCCTCGACGAGTTCATCCTCCGGGTCCATCGACTCAAGCCGACGCTTCAGCAGGCTCTCGCCTGTCGAGACAACCTGGATGACGCAAGCATTGCCTGCCGCCAGATCGTCCGCGATGGCGCGGATGATGGTCGGGGCCTTCATGCCCATCAGCAGATGATTGAAGAAACGCTGCTTCGTGCTCTCGAAACGGGACTTGGCCGAGGCGCGTGCTGCCGAGGCATTGGTCTCTCCCGAAGCATCGTTGACACCGGTCGCCGTCAGGGCAGCCTCGAGATTGTGGTGTATCGTCCGAAACGCACCTGCATAGGCGTCGTAGATCTCGATCTGGGCCGGGGTCAGCGCATGTTCGAGCACGTCATACTCCACGCCATCAAAGCTGAGGGCGCGGGCCGTGTAGAGCCCGAGCGTCTTGAGATCACGCGCGACCACCTCCATGGCGGCGACACCGCCGGCTTCCATGGCCGAGACGAAACTCTCGCGGCTTGGGAAGGGGTATTCGGGCCCTTGCCCCCAGAGACCGAGCCGCGCGGCATAGGCGAGGTTGTGGACGCTCGTGGCGCCCGTGGCTGAGATATAGAAGACGCGAGCGCGGGGTGCTGCCAGTTGCAGCCGCAGGCCCGCAAGACCCTGCTGCGAGGGCTTGACCCCCCTGCCCTGCTCTGACCCGGCCGCGTTCTGCATGGCATGGGCCTCATCGAAGGCAAGAACGCCGTCGAAGCCCTCGCCCATCCAGTCGAGGATCTGGCTCAGCCGCGTGGTGCCGCATTTGCCCGCGGACCGCAGCGTGGCGTAGGTGACGAAGAGGATCCCGTCTCCCATCGGGATGGGCTGGTCCGGTTTCCACTTGGAGAGCGGCTGGATGTCGGCTGGCGAGCCGCCGAGATCGGTCCAGTCGCGGATGGCGTCCTCGATGAGCGTGGCGGATTTGGAGACCCAGATCGCCTTCCTGCGCCCGGCCAGCCAGTTGACAAGGATGAGGCCCGCGCATTCGCGCCCCTTGCCGCAACCGGTGCCGTCGCCGAGGAAATAGCCAAGGCGATAGGCTCGTGCATCCGGGTCATCATCGGCGCGCGTCAGCTTGGTCTGGTCGTCATCGATGGTAAACCGACCGGGCAGATCACGCCCATGGGCATCATGTGCCATGACGATGGTCTCGAGCTGCGCCTCGGAGAGATCTCCCTCCTCGATCAACCGTGCGGGCAGGCGCAAGTCATCACGGCCCGTATTTGAGGGCATGGGCGGGGCAACCGAGGCCATGGCGATGCTTTCAACGAGCGGCGTGGGATGTTCCTGCGCATCCGCAATCTCGATCCGTTGCGGACGGTAGCGCGCATAGATGTCCGAGATGGGCATGTTGTTGCGCGGGGTCTGAAGGCTCGTGAAGCTGAGCGGACGGACGGCATTGGCCCTGGCTGTGGGGGCGGTGATAACACCGGCAGCGGTCTTGCGCGGGACAGATGATCGAACGGTCGGCCGAGCATGAGGGATCGCTTCAACCCGTTGGGCCGGGCTCATCTCGGTCCGTGTTGCGGCCACGGCATCGACAAATGGAAGGGCTTCATCCAGATCGCACAAAGTGGCGCGGTTCATCTCGCCGCCCTCCTGCACCTTGTCGAAGACCATGAGCTGGGTTTCGACAGAGGTGCCGAGCTTGCGGTAGACCTGCCCCGGCATCGTCAGCGCCAATCGTGGCGTCAGGAGACCGCAGGCGCGGGACCAATGCGCGGCATCGCGTTCGGGCGTGAACCCCGGCGGCATGATCGCCACAAGCCGCCCACCTGGTGCCAGGCGCTTTGCAGCCGCGATGAGATGTTTGGCAGCGATGTGCTTGTCGCGGGATCGGTCGACCGAGGAGGCGAAGGGCGGATTCATCACCACGACGTCGGGTAGAACCGGCGTCTGCAGCAGATCGTCGATATGCTCACCGTCATGGCCCGTCACATCGCCACCAAAGACCGCGCGCAAAAGGCTCTGGCGAAAGGGGTCGATCTCGTTGAGCACAAGGGTGGCACCGGCCCGGGCGGCGAAAGCTGCCAGGGCACCGGTGCCAGCCGAGGGCTCCAGCACGGTCTCGCCCTTGCGAACGGCTGCCGCCCGCAAGGCCAGCGCCGCAAATGGCAGCGGCGTGGAAAACTGCTGTAGCCGGATCTGCTGCTCTGACCGGCGGGTTTCCGTAAGGAGACGTGAGGCGAGGAGTTTTGCGTTGGCGATGTCTGCTGTGGCACCGTCCCCACGCAGAAGCACCTGGATGGCCGCTGCCTGCATCATGTCATAGGCCATGCGCCAGTCCCAGGCGCCACCGGCATCGCTGCCATGAAACGTCTCGCGCATGATGCGCGCCAGCGCTGAACTGCGCAGGGGTTGGTGGTCGACCTCCGCACCGATCTGCACGAGGGCAGAGGCGAGGTCAGTGTCGGAGATTGAGAGAGCCGGATTTGCCGGTTTGGGCTTGGACATGGGGGTTTCCTTTGGATCAGGGTCTGAGTTCCAAAGGACAAAAAGCCCGCTTTCGCTTTTCAGGGTGACGGGGGTCAGACCGCGCTGACCTCCAAGGCTTGGTCAGGACTTGGGTTCGACCTCCCGTTTCGCATCAATCAATGCCTGTGCGGCCTGCATCACCTGAACTTGAGATGTTCCCGTGCATTCCTCCTCCAGCGCGGCCTGCACCTTCGCGCGAAACCACGCGTCATACGAATTGACATCAGCCGCCACGGAAATGCTCCTCGAGCCCGATATCCAGCAGCTTGCCGAGGTCATCGGGCATGTCTGCAACGTGCACAGCAATTGGGAAACGGTGCCCCGTCAGGTCAGGCGCGCATTGCTCCTCTAGCCCAAGGTGCTGCCTATCCTTTTCCGTCTCATTCATTGTGCTTTCTCCAACCGTATTATCAGCCGATGCTACATCTTCGAGCGTGGCGTCGTAAACGATAATGCCAAAGGGTCACAGCAAGCTGGCCCACTTACCGATCGGGCACCGCTTCAAGGGAAGTTTCGAACCGCTTGCCCGCCGCTGCAGCTTCTTTCAAGAGCGCATCGAAATTGTCAGGTGGATTGCCATCTTCCAACATCCCTTTGAACGTCGCATAGGCATCCGTCTTGCTGCCGTAGGCGCGCAGGGTCTTGTCGTCGTTCACCCAGGCCACCACGATGACCTTCGCATCGCTGTTGAACCGATAGAACAGCCGATACTGCTGGAAGAATTTCGCCCGGAACCAATGCTTGCGGTGATCGCCGAGTGTGCCGCCTTGCCGGAAGGCGGCGGCACCCGGATCTGCCGGTATGGCCTCGGTGACCAGCTTGAAGATGGCGGCCAGCCGTTTCGTCGGGTTTTTCTTGCGCCAGGTCTTAGGATCGCGTGCCTTACGCGCCTCGACCTCTTCAATCAGCCCTTCGAGCTGATCCAGAAAGAGCGGATGCGCATAAATCGACCATCCGTTTACGACAAGGGGCGCTTGGGCGGGCACGCTATCGCCGCTCATTCATCCTCGAGCGATAGCGGCGCATCGAGATCGACGTCAACGTCTCCGACCAGTGCTGCAAGACGGTCATGCAAAGCCCCATCGAACGCCCGAATGCGGTCCGGATGCGCCTTGATATCGGCCTCGACAAAATCGAGAAAGGCGCCGAGCACAGGATCTTCCTCGTCGCTGCGCACGGGCTCGATATAGACCCTGCCACTCGGCTCGGTGCAGTAGCGAATCTGGTCGCCCTTGCCCAGCTTGAGCTGCTTGCGCACACCCGCCGGCACGGTCGTCTGATACCGATCCGTGAGTTTCGAGACATCTTGTGCGAGGGCTGTCATGGCAGTCTCCTGAAGAAAAGGGTCTTTGCTGCCCGCGATAGGTAATGCATTTGCATTGCCTTGTCAAGACAAGCCGCAGCATCTGCTGTCGCCGGGCAGGTCAATGAACCGTCCGGCGCAGGACCTAATTTCGCCCCGCCAGGAACTCCGCCAGCACCGGGCTAGCCGCACCTTTCGCGGAGCTGAGCAGCTCCGAGCCCGCAAGCGAGGCCTTCGACAGGCGTACGAGCCCACCAGTTTCCTCGATGCGGTAGCAGCGGCGCTTTTGCCGCCCGCGCCTGTAGTGGGTCGCGGTGACAATCTGGCAGGTACTGCCATCGGTGAGCGTCACAGGTGCTGCGAGCTTGATCTTGTCGCCTTCCTCGTAGTCCGGGATCGCAGCCCAGTCTTGGCAGCGCTGGCGCCAGGCATGAGCATAGCTGTCTGGGTCTTTCAGCTCGGACAGCAGGGCCAATAGGCTCAGTGGCGCGCGGGATTGGACCGGTCCCGCGCTTTCCTCCATGTCCTTGTAGCCCCAGCAGCCGTCATCATATCGGGTAAGGAATACGGCGGCGAAAGTGATGGAGCCATCCGCATCGGTGACATAGGTCGTGTCTTCGACAGGGGTGCCGTCGATATTTGTGACCTTTGCCGCCGCGTACCAGGTGGAGCCGACCTTGCAGGCTTTGACCAGTTCGGTTTTGCGGGTATCGCCATGAGAGGTGCAGAGCCGGGCAATCTCCGCTTTCTCATCCGCGTAGGTCTGGACGCGGCGATCGGTATAGAAGAGCCAACCCATTTCAGAGTCCTTTCTCTCTGGAGGAATTATGTGTCGCCAATGTCCCGAGAGCGCGAAGCGCGGCAGGGTATTGGCGATGCGAGTTTGAGAAAGGGCGCGTTACGCCGCCCTCCGGTCATCGATTTCCATCAGCGCATCGAGCGGCACGCGGTAGGGCTGCATGGCGTCGAAATCCTCGCAATTGCCGCAGTTCTGCACGATCGCGAAGGTGTCGCAGGCATCCTTGAGGATTACCCGGAAGGTGCCGCCAAGGCCCGAGGGCACCTCGTAGGTCCCGCCGATGAGATAGTCCGAGGCCCGGCGCACGAAGACGCGGATGCTGTGGCCATCGGTGGCGAGCCGGATGGCGCCCCGCCCCCGGTCCATGAGCACCTGCACGTCATCCAGGATGTCGGTGTAGAACTGGCCGGTCAGATCGCGAAACGCCATGCGGCGCTGCGCCATCCAGTCGGTGTCCCGAAACGGGTTCATGCCGTCGGCGAAAGCAAAGGAAGGATCGGCCTGTTCGGTGGTGACGATACGGGTGGTCGTGCCATCGATACCATTTGAGCGCAGATGCACACCATTGCCGACGATGAGGATCAGGGCGGGCTTGTCCACGGGCCCGTTCCAGTTGGGCAGGAAGGTTTTGCAGGCGCGCGCATGTGCGATTTGCGCCGCAACAGCTGAGGCAGAGAACTTGAGAATAGCCATAGGGATGTCTTTCCGTTGGGTGTGGGAGGGTCGACCCGCGCGAGGAATGCTTCGCGCGGGTCGCATGATGGCTCAGGCCGCTTGCGCGACCTCGCTGTCAGGCTCGGGGGTTTCCGCAGCGGGCTCCGCCTCATCAAAGGCGATACCGGCGGTCTGCATCATCGGCGGGCACCAGGCGGCCACGGCAGCGCGCTGCGCGTCCGTCAGTGTGGCGAAGGGTTCAGCGAAGAGCTTGTCGCAGAAGGCGACGATCTCCTTCTTGCTCGATGAGGCGAGCGTCACCGCCTCCTGGGCGAGACCCAGATCCTCACCGAGGATCTTCAGGAGCCACGCCTTTTTAAAGCGATTGAAGAGCGCCGCGTTCGGCGTCCAGTGGGCGCGGATATCGGGCATGATCTCAATCTCGAAGTCATGCATCAGGCTGTCACGCTGCCGGTCCCGGGCAAAACAGGACTGCGTGGTGCTGGCTGTCGCATAAGCGACGAGCTTGGCTTTCTCGCCGGCCTCCAGCGCGCGAAACGCCGCAAACTGATCGGCGGGCGAGCGGCTGTCATCGAGCCACGAGAGGTCCAGCGCATCATGCGCCGCCGCCACCTGCTCGAGCGAGGTCTCGTCGATCTCGCCCATCTTGGCATGACTGCGGTATTCCTTGCGGGCATCGATCTTGATCGCCTGCGTGACACTCATGCCACTGGCCAGAACATCACTGACCAGCTTGAAGAGCGTCAGATCAAGCGTGGCTTCCGGATGCAGCGCCATCGCGGCGCCAAGGGCCATGGCCCGCTCGGTCTTGAGGTCCTCGGCCAGCGAGGCTGGATAAGTGATTTCGCCGGCGTCCGGGGCCTCCTCCCCCGTCGGGTTACTTGAGGAGCCGCGTGCGCCCTCCTCTTTCACGGTGTCCTCGGGGCGCACGAGGCCCACATGGAGGGTCACCTGACCACTCGACCACGAGGCGATTACCCCGGACCGCGCCAGGTCCTCGGCGCTGTAGGCCTCCTGCAGATCGCGGGCTTCCTCTTCCAAGGCGTCAACGCGGTCGTAAAGGGCGTTGTAGGCACCGTCCTCGAGCCCCTCATCCTCCATCTCGAGCTGCAGTTTCTCGAGTTCGGCGGTGATTTCATCCACGCGCTTTTGCGCAGCCTCATCAGGCTCGATCGGGCCGGGATAGATGCGGCCATAGTCGGCCATGGTCGCGTAATCATAGCGCACCATCGCATCGGCCCAGGCAAAGCCCAGCTTTATGCGAGCCTTTTCGGCGGCGGCACCGAGCTTCTCGAGCAGGATGGTTTCGACCAGCGCTGCATCCTCGAGCACGGAATGCTCTTCCAGAAGGTCAGCCGCGACGGCACCGCCACGCGCCTCGTAGTCCACGCGCACGAAAGCCCCGATATCATCGCTGACCTGCACGCCGCGGGATTTGAGGGCCTGACGGACGGAATAGGCCTGCAGATAGCCGCCGTCCTTCGTGAGCGCCTCGAAAACCTCGCGCTGCGCCTCCTGGCTCGGGTGCTCAGCAAAGGCCTTCATCGTGTCGAGCGTGATCACCTTGGCCCGGGCCGCGGCGCGGATGTCGGGGTGGATAAGGCCATAACGCAACCGGCCTTTCACGGCGGCCACCGTGGTGCCGAAGGTCTTTGCGATGGTCTCGGGCGTCTGGCCGTCGACCTCCATCATCCGGGCGAAGGCCTCGAACTCGTCGATTGCGTTCATCGGAGCCTGGGTGATGTTCTCGGCGAGCGACAGCGCCGTGGTGACATCGCAATCCTCTGGCACAAGGCGGCAGTCCACCTTGGTCTTCGCCGTGAAGCCCTTGATGGCCTTGTCAGCGACCAGCTCCTTCAGCGCGGCATGCCGCCGGCCACCGGCCAGCACGGCGTATTTGCCGTCGAGCTTCTGGACAAGGAGCGGCTGGAGCAGGCCCAGCACAGCGATGCTGGCCTTCAGATGCGCGATGTTCTCGGGCTCATAAGTTTCCGGCGCGTTGCTGCGCACATTGGCGGGATGCGGGACCAGATCGCCGATGGCGACGGTGAGAGGGGCAAAGCTTGTGGTCATGGGATATCCTTCCAAGTGGGTGAGGTGTGGCCCGCGCCTTCACGCGCGTGACCAATCCCCGGCTTCAGGGATCACCACGACAAAGGGCCCACTTTCCCTTTGAGGGGTCAGTAGGCCTTGAGTTTTCGGATCGACACTTTGGAAAGCCCTCCTCCCCTACCAGTCGCGCGCCAGCATGATGGTCAGCACGCGCATGGTGGTGGCAGGATTGTCCGGGGTCTCGGCCCCGTAGCAGAAATCGGAATCCGCTTCATAGAGATCGATTTTCCAGAACACGGTCTCGCCCCGGATCTCGACCGCCCCGAAATCGTGCCATCCTTCGGGATCATTCTCAGGCTCGAATGTGGCAAACTCACCGGTGGCCCTCACCGCCTCGGCCATGAAGCCGTCATCGGCCTCCATGAGCGAGCGGGTGACATGCATCCGGCCCTGGATGGACTGTGCGGGCGGCACTCCAAGGCACGCGAGCTTGCGAAACGCGTCGTTCTGCGCCGCGATCACCGTCGGATCCGGACGGTCTGGCTGGGGTTGAACGGTCATGGACATGGGGATCTCCTTTGAGAAGTTGAAACACCCTTCCCAAAGCCTGCTTTTTCTTTTCCGCTTGGCGGCAGGGCCGAAGGAGAAGGTGCCCTACCCGAACAGCCCCTTGGGTCTGTAATTCGGGTTGGGAATGGTTGCGATCCAGCCGCCCTGGTCCGTGATGCTCTCGAGCGCTGCCGAGAGCGGATAAGCGCCCTCGGACCGGCTCCACCAATAGGCACTGCGTTTGAAGGTGATGATCTTGCGGCGGCCGTCTTCGAAGCAGGCCACCCGCAGCGTCTTGGGTTCCTTGCGTGACATGGACGACTCCGTTCTCCGTGTGGTCACGCGGCCTCGGCGCTGCGCCCTGCCCTACCCGCTTCAGATCTGGCGATCAGATAGTCGCAGGCCCGCTGCGCGTCCACGGCGTGCTTGAAGATCGCACCATTGTCCGACCGAAGGACGCGCAACCAGTTGTGGAGATAGGCGGCATTCATCTCGAGCGTATGCGCCGTGAAGCCGAGAGTCTGACCCAGGAACACCGAGGTCAATTCCGCGACGATCTCCTCGCGCGCATAGGACGTGTTGCCAAACTTCGAGAACCCGAAATCACGGTTCAGTCGATGGGGGGCCTTCGTGGCATGGGCCAGCTCATGCGCCCAGACCCCGTAGAAATTGCGCGGATCCTGGAACCGCGTGATGGACGGCATGTAGACCTTGTCTACGGGCGGCAAATAGTACGCCTCCGTGCCCGTGAAGACGGTTGTGATGTCGATGGCATCGAAAAACGCCTGCATGTGCGTGACGGGCTCGGACGGCGGATGCTCGGACGGCGGATGCTCGGGCACGGGTTCCGGATCGGGGAAGAAGCTCTCGGGCAAGCCCTCGATCTGGCAGGCGTTGAAGACGCGGTAGGATTTCTGGAAGCGGAAGATGCGGGCCTCCTCGGAGCGATCATCTCCGTCGCTGCGGTCGTCCTCGCCATCGGCGTCTTTCCGACTTTGACCGTAATAGATCACGACCGAGGACTTTTCGCCCTTGCGGACCTTTGCGTGCAAGGCATTGGCCTGCGGCAGCGTCATCCAGAAAGGCGAGCTGTGGCCTGCCATCACCGTTCGCATGGTCAGCAGGAAGTTGTTGACCCCCTGGTAGGGCTCACCGCCCACGCGCAGGGGACGAGAGCTGCCGCCTGCGGTCCAGGGCTTGCGCCACGGCAGAACGCCGCGCTCAATGATGCGGACGATTTCGTTTGTGATGACCTCGGAGGCATCGAATTTGGGCGTGCGGGATCGGGCCATGGCTGGCCTCCTTTCGAGTTTTGGTGAGAGGAAATGGTGATTAGATTGACTGACGGGGCCGCGGATCGTTGATGATCCTGGCACCGAGGGCTTCGACCATGTCGATGTAGGTGGTCAGCGACACGGACCTGCCGGGACCCCAAGGTTCAGAGTCGTCCGATCCGTCCCGCGCCACCCGCGGCAAGTTCGCGAAGGCAATGACATCGGTGACGGGCCGGACATCGATGAACGGGGTCCCTCGTGCGACCGCAAGAGTGGCCAAGGGAAAGCGCTCGATCGGCGCGAAGGTCGACACGGTGGTCCAACCAAGATGGATGAATGTCCCGCCCTCTCCGCAGATCACATGCGCGTTTGGCAATGACGCCGCCTGCTTCAGATAGCCGAGGTCACGCAGGACAGTCTCGCGCTCGCGCCGTTGTGACTGCGCCGTCTGGCCGGTTCGGCGTAGTTCCTTGTGTCGCCACGACGAGGCAGCGGTCGCGCGCAACACGCGCAAGACACCTGTTTGCATGGGAATGCCCTTAATCAGGAACGGCAGACCGGAATCCGGCCCGGACCCATCTGAGGGACCCCAAAGGCCCTCATCCGTCAGTCACAAAACCCGAAGGACACTTTCACTCTTTAGGGATCTGATGCCGGAGATTGTTAAATGCGAAGCTCATGAGAACGCAGGATCCTGCACTTTCCGGCATCAGACCCGGATGAGGAACAGGATCAAGCCGGTTCAACCCTCTTTCGGGCACCCTCTCTCCGACACCCTCAGGCCTGACCCTCCCCGGCCCTCCTCTTCCTCTCAAACCCCATGATTTCCGGAGGTGGCTTGTATTTGTTCCCGTTATGTTCTTTTTTAAGAACCGAGCTAAGAAGGGAAATCCCCGATGGAAAGCACTACTTACGCCCTGCCCGCGACGCCAAAGCAGATTGCCTATGCGCGGTTGCTGGCCCTGCGCAACCAGACGCTTCTGCCGTGGGAGGTTCAGCAAGATCGGCGCTCCTTGAGTGCCTGGATCGACGCACAAGCCAAGTTGAACCCGGGCGCGCAGGACAGCCGCCCGACATCGAAGCAGGTCGCCTTCGCCGATCGTCTCGCCCGGATCAAACGCCGCGCCGTCCCGGATGAGTGTTTCCGCGACAAGGGGCTGATGTCAAAATGGATCGATGGGAACAAATGAAGCTGGGTAGCCCCTGCGGTGATTGAGACTACTTCAGCCGATCAACAATCGATGCCCCGCCCGACCTGGCAAGCGCGATCAGGCTGGACTGGATTTTGAATGTGAAGACGGAACTGAACGCGCCGATGGGCGTGCGGTCCTCCCAGACATAGGACCGCTCCAGAATATCGGTGTTGATCTCGTCCAGCATGACCCATTTGCGGACATGGGTCTCCAACCCCACACGCTGCGACTCGATCTGTGGCACCTCGATGCACTTGCGCGAGGGCAAGGGCGGTTGCGTCGTGATCGGCAGGATGAACACCACGGTCTCGCTATCGGACTTGGCGACAGTGACGGCGATACAGACAGGCCGTGTCTTGCGGCCCTCGGTCTCGCCCGCCATCTGCTCGCGTTTCCATAGGAACGGGTAGCGGAAAACCTCTCCCGCACTCGGCTTAGTCATCCGCCCGCGTCAAGTCCCGCTCGAGCCCTTCAATCATCAGCGCCTTGAGATCCTCGGGCATCTCGTCAACCATATGAGCCTGTTGCGTGGCCCCCCGCGCGAGCTGCTGGTACTGGTCCATGCTCATCAGCACGAATTTCGGCTTGCGATGCTTGGTGATCGCAATCGGCGACCGAATGGCCGCGTCAAACAGGTCACTTGTGTGCCGCGTCAGGTCGGCCGCCTTGAACTCGGGAAGCTCATGCATGATCTGGGTCTCCATTCGTGCAGAATATACGTACATTCTGGATATTCTGCAAGAGATGGGTTGAGCCCTCCCATGTGTCATCCGAACCGCCGCACGGTCCAGTGTAGGCGTACTCTTAGGCGGTGTTGCCGTCTTCAACGGACTCGTCCGAGGTCAGGTGGTCGTAGCCGCGAGAGACTGCCAGCGCGCCGTAGCGGTCAAACATGACGAAGGCCCCTGCCCGCCCGATGTCTGTCGGATTGAAGGCTAACGGCCGGATCTCGATCTTTTGGATCTCTGCTTCCAACACGCCAAGCTGAGTATCGATCTCGGGGGGTTCATCTTGTCTAGCGTACTCTTCTTCCAAGGCCTGATACTCGGAGAGTAGTTTGGTATGGGTCGCTTGTTCATCCGTCACCAGCCAATCGAGCAGCATTGTATCACCCTCAGCGTTATAAGCATTAACACAGACAAACACGACGGTAAGGTTGGCCACTTGGGCCGAGGCGTCTGTGAACATCTAGCAAACCTAGAATGGCTTCTTGTTCCATGATAAGCTACAACATTCCAGACTTGCACCTGACGCGGGTGATCTGGGTTCACCTTCAAACCAACATTCTTCTTCTTGATGATCGTATGGTTTGAAGTGTGCCGCAATTGTCTCTTGATCTTCGATGGCTATGCAGACTCACCAGCCGGTCGAGTTTATGTGGCAAGAGCATCAGTTTCCTTGCCTCATCATAGCATCAAGGTAGGCGTTGTTGTTTTTCACCTGTCCTGTGCTGGCTCTCAAAATTAATTCGTCGAGTGCAATAAGGAGCTGCCCTGGACCTCGTTCTCTAAGGTGTTTCATGATCCTGCCCTGTTCTATTCTTAGCAATCTTCCGACATCGGCCAATATTTCGAGAACTGATTGATGATCTCTTGGTTCATGCGGGAAGAAATCCGATATGTTTTTCAGGTCCGTCCATGCCATAATTGTTGGATCTCGGCGTTCCTGAAAACCAGAGGTGCAGTGTGCATCTGCTCTATCTTTTTTTATATTCAATCTTGTGGGTTCTACGTGCCGGACATTTTGTCCGTCGTCGCCGGACATTTGGTCGGGCATTGTTTCCTGAGCGTCATGGTTTCCGGCCGGAAACTCTCTGATGGTCGCTCCGACCAACTCTGCCAGCCTCTTGATAAGCTCTATGATTTCGTCGGCTTTGAGAGTTGCACGGCGTAGGATGTTTCGTACGTTCTGGAGAAATGAGACAGTCTCAACATCCTTTGCTTGGCGCAAAGCCTCGACACGAAGGGCCAGTGCCTCCGCCTTGAGTGACCGTAGCTTTTCCTGATCGCCCACAAGCTGTTCTGCGTGTTCGGTGAGCTCTCTTTCCCGATCATACATTGGCTGCAGATCGAAGCCAAAGGCATCTCTGATCAATCCACCGTAGCGAAGAGGGAACCGTTTGCGGGTTGCGCTATCCCTGCGCTGGATCAGCCCGGCATCCACGAGGTGTCCGATACACCGTCGAATCGTTCTCTCGTTCAGGCCGTTCGTTCTCTCAGACAATGATGCGTTTGAGGGAAAGACGATAGTCATTGGAGCTGTTTGTCCGGCCTTCTTCGGCATGAAGCTGATCAAGGCCTGCAGTGTTACCAGGTCATTTGGTGTCAGACCGAGTTCTTTGCGAAGCGCTCGGATTGGCTCGATTACCCTGTACGGGTTCGTACCGGGTACAGAAGATCGTTCCGCCAAGGCGGGTGTGTGAGAAAATACCTGTCTCATGATGATTTCGGCTGAAAAAGCTTCCCCGTTCACCGCGAACGGTGTTGAAAACGATTCGGCTTCGGGGTATCAATCAGGTGTCTAAGCTAATCGAGGCCCTTCGGAAGCACTGCTTTCGGGGGGTCTTTCCTTTTCTGGCCTGTCCTCCTTTCTGCTCAGTTTTTGTTATCGTCTATGTCAGGACCATCAAGATCCTGATCCCTGCCGGAGACTGGGTTACCTATGGGTTCCATTTTCTCTGGGGTAATGATCTGCCCTGGACCAGCGGCCTTCGCGTTCGCCAACGCTAGAAGAGCGGCCTCTGGATTCTCAGAGATCCACTTATGAAGCCCGTCATCTCCGTTCTTGACGGTGATGATCACATTTCTTTTGGTGACCTTCACCATCCCGAGTTTTGTCTTGATTGCCGATGGGGCAGGGGGATTGTGCTGTTTTAGGAGCCCTTCGAAGATCGCAAAGCGTTCGTCGGAGGTCTTGCCTGAACCTCTGGATTCCATGAGAGCATCATGGAATTCTCGGTTTCCGGCCGGAAACCCTTCATCTCCAGAGAAGCCAAGGCTCTCATAAGCCTTGGCGGCAGCATACCAACGATCCCGTCCAACCCCGGGTGCCGCCCCGATCTTTTGGATGAGTTCAGTCGGAATACAGGAAGTGACTTGTTTCATGCGAGCAAGTCCCGTGAGCTTGTCACCGGCTTTCCTGGCTTTCTGATCGATGTTGAGGGCGTCACAGACCAGTCCCTCATCCTTGCCGGACTCTATGAGAGAACGTGCAAACAGGGCTTTCTCGATCCAGCTGAGGTCTTTTCGGAAGCTGTTCTCTTGGCCTTGTGCAAGAATCGCTTGATCCTCATCCAAGCCTCTGATGAGAGCCTTTGCGGGCTTGCCGATAAGTCGAAGGGCGGCTAATCGCCTGCGCCCATAGATGATCCTGTACCGCCCCCCTTCGGGGCTCAGAAGTATCGGGATAAGCTGTCCCTGCTTGTCAATGCTTTCAGCCAGTTCCCTGATGTCATCTTCGTCATCCAGGGCCAGACGATCCTGGAACTCGGAATCATCAATAAGGTCGGTACTGATTTCTTGAATTGAAGATTGTGCCGCATCCTGAAGAGAACGGGCCATTCCCGAAAGGGCAGGGGCTCGTGACTGGGTTCGAGTCGGAGAAATCGACGAGCTCTGCTGCTTTTCTTCATCCTCGGGAATGTCGAATGTGACTTTGCGGGCCATTACTTACGCCCCCATGCCGTTTTGATGAGCCCTTCGACCTCCGCCACAACCCCGTTGATGGACTCGATAGCCCGATCGTACGTCTGGCGATGAAAATCCGTTCTGGCGATCTCGAACAGTGTCTGTTGCGTGAGTCCAGCGTCAGAGACTGCGGAGGATTTCAGGAAAGGCTGAGTAAGAACGTCATCCGTGAACATGGTCCGCAGGAATGCCGCCATCTGAGTTTGGGGGCCGTCATTGGGCTCGAAACGAGTGATTAGAAATCTCATGAAGTCCCAGTCGGGCGATGCGCCCACATCAGCAATTGTTGCCATGAGGCTGGATGTGAGCTGCAGGAATTGGGCCATCGAGGCGACGTCAAGCATGCTTGGAATGACAGTGACGACTAGGGATGTCGACGCTACCAAAGCCGATAGTGTGGTAAACCCGAGTTGCGGTGGGCAGTCGATGACGACAATGTCGTAGTCTGTCTCGACTTCATTAATGCAAAGAGCAAGCCGCTGATAGAACGGCGGCCTGATATTGTTTCGAAGCGCGTGTGCGGTTTCGGTCTCGAACTCAGAGAGCAACAAGCCGGCCGCGGCTAGATCGAGGTTGTGGAAATACGTTTTGCGCACAACGTCTCTAAATGGGATAGGGTCCTCATACCGGAGGGCATCGTACACCGTTCCGGCCTCAGGGAAGTCGATTTCCGGCCGGAAACCGAACATGGTGGTCATTGAGGCTTGTGGGTCGAGATCGATTGCCAGAACTCGATAACCATCAAGGGCAAGCTTTTGGGCCAGATGGATCGCCGTTGTCGTCTTCCCGGCCCCCCCTTTGAAGTTGGCGATCGAAATGATCTGGATATGCTCCCCATCCCGACGACGAGGAACGATATGCTGGAACTTGGTGCTTGACCGGGCTATTTCGTGGCGCGCTATATCGATTTGCTCTGCAGTGTAGAACCTGCGGCCGCGGGCGTCTGTCTCGATATCACCGAGATCGAGCTTGTCCTCGAAAAACATCTTCCGCAAAAAATCTTGGCTTACCCCGAGGATCTGGGCAACTTCCGTGGATGAGAAGCGTCTGAGAGCCTTTCGTTCATCAGGTAGAAACGACTTGCGCATATTCACATCAAGCGATTTGCTTAGACGTGTCGCCATCGTTTGGATTTTTTGATCCATTCTGATCCGCTGCTCGTTCATGCCCGTCCCGCCGCCCGTCTTCCGGGGCTATCTTGAGAAGGAACGCAAAACCGCCGGAAACTGATGGTTAGCGTTCTTCCGCAAAAATGTCAGGAAAGCGTTTGACAGGCAAGGATTTTTTCAAATGGTGGGCCGGTATCCGGTGAAATCATTTATTTACAATGACTTATCTTATTTTGCGGATCCAGCGCGTCAAGTGCTTGTGTCGCTGCCATCTCTTAAACGCAAGATGTACTCGATTCACATAGGCGGTTTTGCTTCCAAAGAACGAATCTGAGTCTCTTAAATCATTCCCAGACTCTCGGCTCGCTCCAACAGCATCTTGACCGATGAGGGCTGCCATCTCGTTCGGCCACGGGGCGTGCGTTCGCGCATAGCTTCCAGCCGTTCACAGATCGCTCGAAGCGTGATGTCAGGATCTGCGCCCTTGATGCCAGCAATAATGGCGGGCAGGCGGTCGTCGGTTTCGCGGCGCCCGGCGCGGGCCAGAACCTCGGCAGGCAGGAAGCCGTCGCGGACATATGCCTTCACAGCGCGCAAGAGACGGCTTTGGGTCCAGCGACGCGCCTCGGGCAATGGGCCGTTGATGATGCGCAACACGTCTTCCCAGGCCAAGTCGGGGCGCAACCGGCGCACATGGGGCACCCAGTCTTGTGCCGTCTCGTTCAGGCGCTCCATGTAGCCGTCCTGTCTTGCCAGCCGTACCTTACGAAGAGCGGCAGGGTCTTTGGCGCGCAGCCCAGGGTTCCCGCCCACGCGGCCCTTTGTGCGCGCGCTGGCGAGGCCGGCCTTGGTACGTTCCCGGATCAGGGCGCGTTCGAACTCGGCCGCGGCCCCCAGCACTTGCAACGTGAACTTGCCCTGCGGGGATCCGGTGTCGATGGGGTCGTGAATGGAACGAAAGAACGCGCCCTTGGCCTCCAGCCGCTCGATCACCTCCAGCAGATGCGACAGGGATCGCGCAAGGCGGTCGATCCGCACGACCACCAGCGTGTCGCCCTTGCCGATGCGCTCCAACACCCGCGCCAGCACCGGCCGCGCACGATTGCCGCCCGAGGCCTGTTCTTCATGGATCTCGGCGCAGCCCACGGATTTCAGGGCCTGCGTCTGGGGCAGGGGGGTCTGATCCTCGGTCGAGACCCGAGCGTAACCTATCAGGGGCATCAAAACAGTCTTTTTGCAGTTTTATGTATCGCTAATAAACGACCGTTTGTAAGCGAATGCAAGTGCCGGCTCTGTGGGGCTGTTCAGTCCAAAGCCCTTGGTTCCCTTACGCTGAGCGCGATCAGCGAGCTCTCGCAGACCATTGCGCGCACGTGCTATATAAAGTGTGCAGGCGCACCCTGACAAAACCCTTGGGTAAAATGCAAAAATGCCATATTTTGCACATATGGAGCCTCAAGCATGTATAAAGTATAATATTTTTGATGATCCTCTTGAGGATGCGGAGGAGCTTGAAGAGACTTCTGAGGACGACCTGTGGTTCCTGCCCGGTCCGATGGAAGAGGAGCCGCATTATCTGCCGCCCGGACCTAGGGCCGAAGTGCGTGAGACCGCTGTTCTTGACGATTGGCGACGTGCCGAGGCGGGCCATGCTGCCCGCCTTGCCCGTGTGGCCGGCCGGATCGGGGCGCTAGACGACCGTCTGAAGCGTGGCCCGGAAGGCTGGCGGCACAGGCTTGCGTTGATCGAGGCGGCAGACCTCAGCTGGTTTGCAGGCGACCGAATTGGCCCGGATCGGCTGGCGCTCTGGATATCCATGCGCTTGTCCGGCGTGCAGGACGACACCGCAGCGCTTGCGCGTGTCGGATGGGCGGTGCGGCGTCTTACAGGCGGTCCCGGCCCAGACGTGGACCTGTCCGCCTTCCTCGATCGCCGTGACCCCGAGAACATGGTGGATGAAGCCGAGCCCTTCGCGGATCGCGCGGGCGGGTGGCTTGACCTGATGGCGCAAGCCGCCGACCTGCACCCGATCACGCGTGCCTGCATGGGGTTTCACCTCTGGAGCCTCGCGGGCCTCGGACAGCAGAGCAACCGAATGGAAGCGGCGGTCACGGCGTCGCGCATTGCCGCGCATGAGGGCGAGGGGGCAATATTCGCACCCCTGGCCATGGGTGGGGCGGGGGCGCTGCGCGCCGGCGGCCCCCCGGCTGAACGTTTGGCGCGCGGGCTCGAGAAAATGGAAACGGCCTGCCTGACCGCGATGCGGCACCTCGACGATATCGAGACATGGTCGGCGCTGGCGGAAGCCGAGATGACCCCACTCTCGGGCAAGACGCCGCCAGCCCTGCGCGGAGTGCTGACCGAATGGCCCCTGGTCTCTGCCCCTATGGCCGAGGCCCTGACCGGAGCCAGCCGCGCCGCTGTCCAGCGCAACCTCGCCTGGATGGAAGCGCGGGATCTGGTCCGCGAGCTAACAGGGCAAGGACGGTTCCGAATGTGGCGCGCCACAAACTGATTGTCGAAGCGATCTGTGCGCGCCGATGTTGCGTCTATCCGCAGCACGGCTGAAACGGTGAGGAGCACCGTTTTGCAGATGCTCGAGGTCAAAGAGTTCGGCTGATCGGCTGAGACAATTCGGCTATCGCCACGTCCCCAACTACCATGAAAGCATTGTCGACTGGGTCGTGACCGGTCTGCGGGTATAAACCGGACAGACCATACAACGCTCCAAGCGACGAACGAGCCGTTGTCGCAATGGCATGTCGAGTGATGTCTTCTTGAAAATCGCCTTCGGAAAGAGCAGGGGCAGGACATGAAGCTGCAAAATCTCGAACGCCATCAAGCCTGGATCTACCTCGCTGCCATCCTTTCCGGTCTGGTCTTGGGCTCGCTCGCCCCCGGTATCTCGGGGGTGTTCGAGGCGCTGCTTTGGCCGGTGTTGGGGCTTATGCTTTTCACTACCTTCGCTCAGATGCCGCTAGCGCACCTGCCGCGCGCGACGCGCGACCGGCGTTTCATCGGCACCATGTTGATCGGCAATTTCGTCCTGGTGCCGCTGCTGGTCTGGGGGCTGATCGCGTTCCTGCCTGACGATCCTGCGCTTCGGCTCGGGGTGCTTGTCGTGCTGCTGGTGCCCTGCACCGACTGGTTCATCACATTCACCCATCTCGGTCGCGGCGATGCGGTGCGTGCCGCGTCCGCGACACCGATCCTCCTCGCGGTTCAGTTCGCCAGTCTGCCGCTCTTCCTTTGGCTTTTTCTCGGCGAGGCATTCTTTGAGCTTCTCGCCGCCGACCGCATTGCCGCCGTCTTTGCGGCGCTTGTCCTGCTGCCGCTCACAGCGGCTTTCCTGCTGGAGCGTTGGGCAGAGGCGCGCCCGGAGCGGGCCGCGATCGTAAATCGCCTCGCCTGGCTGCCGGTTCCGCTTCTGGCTGTCGTGGTGTTCCTGATCGCGGCCTCGCAAGTCGACGCGGTACGGGATGCGCTGCCGGTTTTGGCGCAGGTGGCGGGCGCCTACGTCGCCTACCTCGTCGCCGCAGCACTTCTCGGTGCGGCGACCGGGCGGGCGGCCGGATTGTCCACTAGCGGGTGACGAACGGTCATCTTCTCGCTCTGAACCCGCAACTCCTTCGTCGTACTTCCGCTGGTGCTGGTGCTTGGACCGGAGTGGAACGTGGCGGCCGTGGTCATCGTCTTCCAGTCGCTCGTCGAGCTCTTCGGCATGGTCGCCTATCTGTGGATCGTGCCGCGCTATCTGGTCCCCGAACATGCGGCGACCACGCAGGACTCCGCGGGGAACGAATGATCGCAAACAACGGCGCTGGCACCATTGTCCGCTTGGCTGACATGCATGGGCGTCCTCAACTATGGCCCTTCAGGTCACCTCCGTCAGCGCGTCGATCACAGGGCATTCAGGGACATCGTCACCGGTGCATTGCGCCACGGTGGAAGACAGCACGCGTTCGATGCGTTTGAGATCGTCGATCTTGGCGCGGACCGAGGCGAGATGCGAATTTGCCAGACCCTGCACCTCGCCGCAGGTCTGGGCACCGCCATCGACCAAGGCGAGCAGATCGCGGACTTCGTCGAGCGTGAACCCAAGCTCGCGCGCGCGCATGATGAAGCACAAGCGCGCGACATGCCGATCATCGTAGACGCGATAGTTTTTGCTGGAGCGCGGCGGCTCGGGCATAACGCCGATGTTCTCGTAGTAGCGAATGGTCTCGAGATTGCAGCCGGTCAGCCTGGCCAGATCTCCGCGCCTGAGGACCTTCACCGATCTGTGACGATTTTTCACGTTTGACCCTCTTGAGCCTGTACCTGCTACAGACCCTAGATTGAGATCATCACTGAGGCAAGGATGATTCGAACCATGACTGAAACCACATCCGCCGACCGGCAGACGGCAATGGACGAAACAGGGGCTGCCGACAAAAAGGCATGGACGACAACCTGGCTCGGCGCGCTTGGCGCGCTGGCGATGACCTCATGCTGCATCCTGCCGCTGGTGCTGGTCAGCTTCGGCGTTACCGGCGTTTTCATTGCGCAGCTGGGCGTTCTCTACCAGTACAAATGGATCACCTTCGCGCTGAGTGCCGCCTGCATCGGCTATGGATTCTACAAGGCCTACCGTCCGATCCCGACTGAGGCCTGCGCGGATGGCACCTGCGCGCGCCCCATGAACCGGAAACTCATGCGATCCATTCTTTGGATTGCCACCGCCATCGTCACCGTCGCGATGATCTTTCCCTATCTCACCCCATACCTTCTGTCCTACTGAAAGGCCGAACCCATGAAGTCACTCCATCTTGCCCTTGCGGTCGTTGGCACTCTCGCAGCTTCCCCCGCCAGCGCCGCCGAACAGCGCATCAATATCGGGGTAGGCGAACTGACATGCCCGACCTGCTCCTACACGGTGGCGGCGGCCATGCGGGGCGTTCCCTCGGTCGAGATCATCGACTTCATGGAAGGAGAGGAATTCGGCACCGGCACCTACATCGTCGCCTTTGATGACGAGGCCGCCGATCAGGACATGATCGTCGAAGCAATCCGCGCCACCGGCTATTCGGCGGACATCGTCGAGTCCGGCGATTTCTGATCGCATTCACCGACCCGCACTCGGAGCTGGAGACAGCATGACAGACATGAACAATAACAATGAACCCACGACCCTTTTGCGGCGCGGCCTCATCGGCAGCGTATTTGCGGCGATCTGTTGCTTCACGCCGTTCCTGGTGCTGATCGTCGCCGGGGTCGGACTTTCTGCCGTTGTTGGTTGGCTCGACTACGCGCTTTTCCCGATGCTCTTCGCCTCGCTGAGTGCGGTTGCATATGCCCTGTGGCAGCAAGCCGGCAGACCAGGGCACAGTCCGAAAGCCCTTCTCATCGGCTTGGCGGTTGTTCTTTCGGCTCTGCTGTTCTGGCTGGAGTTCCGCTTTGCTCTGCGGATCTCGGTTGCCGCCGCTTTGGCGGTGGCGGGATATGCGCTCTGGCTCAGAAAATCAGGCAGTTCAGCAGTGAGCCGGATCAAGAGAAACTGGCACAAGGAAAGGAACAGGTATGACCAAGACCTATGACCTCATCGTGATCGGCGGCGGCACCGCTGGAAATGGCGTCGCCCGGATGGCCGCGGATGCAGGCTGGAGCGTCGCCAGCATCGACAGCGAACCCCATGGCGGCACCTGCGCCCTGCGCGGCTGCGACCCCAAGAAAATGCTGGTCGCGGTCACCGAGGGTGTCGAATGGGCCGAAAACATGGAAGGCAAGGGGCTGGAGGCGCAACCTTCGGTCAACTGGCCCGACATGATCGCCTTCAAGCGCAGCTTCACCGAAGCTATGCCACCGCGCATCGAAGCCGGGTTGGAAAAAGCGGGGATCGACGTCTTGCATGGGCTGGCACGGTTCACCGGCCCCAATACGATCGAGTTGAACGGCGAGACCCTGACCGCGAAGCATTTTCATATCGCCACCGGCGCGCGGCCGATGACGCTGAACATCCCGGGCGAAGAGCATCTGACCACCAGCACCGAATTCCTGGAACTGCCTGAGCGACCGAACCGCATCGCCTTTGTCGGCGGCGGCTTCATCGCCATGGAATTCGCCCATATTGTCAAGCGGGCGGGCGCGCGCGAAGTGACAGTGCTGGAGATGATGGACCGCCCCTTGGGTCCTTTCGATCCCGACTTGGTCGCAATGCTGGTTGAGGCAACCGAAGAGCTCGGCGTCGATCTCCGCACCAAGGCGAAGGTGGCGAAGATCGAAAAGCAGGGCGACGAATTCACCGTCACGGTGGAAACTCCCGACGGCACCGAAACGATCACTTGCGATCTGGTGGTGCATGGCACGGGCCGGGTGCCCAATATCGATCGCCTTAACCTTGAGGCCGCCGGCGTCGAATACTCACGCCGTGGCATCAAGGTGAGCGACGCGATGCGCACCACCAATCCGGCGATCTTCGCCGCGGGCGACTGCGCTGCCAGTGGGCCCAAGCTGACCCCGGTGTCCGCCTTCGAAGGGCGTGTGGCAGGCAAGAACCTGCTGGCTGGAGAAGACGAGCGTACCGTGGATTATCCGCCGATCCCGTCGGTAGTCTTCACCCTCCCGATGGTGGCCACCGTGGGCTTGTCGGAAGCGGTGGCCAGGGAACAGGGGCTGAAGTTCGACACCCATTTCGAAAAGACAGGGGACTGGTATTCGTCGCTGCGCGTCGGCGCGAAACATACCGGATTCAAGGTTCTTGTCGAAGAGGGCAGCGGACAGATCCTCGGCGCGCATCTGATCGGGCCGGGCTCCGAGGAGCAGATCAATCTTTTCGCCATGGCCATGGGTGCCGGGCAGACCGCCAACCAGATCAAGGCCATGATTTTCGCCTATCCGAGCTATGCCTCCGACATCGGTTCGATGGTGTGATTCAAAATTATTGATCGGGGCCGTGTCGCGATACCGATCGCAAGCTAAGGAAGAACCAATGGACCAAACTGTAACGAAAGACGATTGCTGCACTGCCAGTGAAACCCGCGATGACAACTACGATCTCATTGTCGTTGGTGCCGGCTCGGCCGGGTTTTCTGCCTCGATCACGGCAGCCGATGCCGGAAAGCGCGTGGCGCTTATCGGGCACGGCACCACCGGCGGCACCTGTGTGAATGTCGGCTGCGTGCCGTCCAAGGCGATGATCCGCGCCGCAGAGGCGGTGCATGGCGGCGCGTCGGCCGCCCGGTTCCCGGGCGTCGAGCCCTGTGATCATGCGGTGGATTGGGGTGCCGTAGTGCAAGGCACCACCGATCTGGTCGAGGAGATGCGGCACAAGAAATATATAGACCTGCTGCCCGCCTATAAAAGCGTTACCTATATCGAGGATGGCCCGGCGCGATTGGTCGAGGGTGGCGTCGCTGTTGGAGGACGGGTGATATCCGCCCCGCGCGTCCTGATCGCCACCGGCTCGCGCCCCCACCTGCCAGCGATCGAGGGGATCGACACAGTGGAGCCCCTCGATTCCACCGATCTATTGACTTTGCCTGACCGGCCCGAAAGCATCTTGGTGCTGGGCGGCGGCTATATCGGCTGCGAGCTGGCGCAAATGGCTTCAAGGCTGGGGGTGAAGGTCACGCTAGTGACCCGCTCGCGCCTCCTGCCGGGCGCCGAACCGGAGGTGGCCCAGGCGCTGACGCAAGCGCTGAAGGCCGAAGACATCGCGGTCGAGACCGGTCTTGCTTACGTCTCGGTCGCGAAAGCTGCGGGCGGCGTCAATCTGATTGTCGAACGGGGTGGCAAGACCGAGGATCTGACCGCCGAACGGCTGGTTGTGACCACCGGCCGGATCGCCAATTCCGAGAACCTTGGATTGGAAGAGCTTGGCATCGAGACCGACGCACGCGGCTCTATCAAGGTCGGTCAGGACATGGCGACCACGCGTGCCGGCGTCTGGGCCGCGGGCGATGTCACTGACCGTGACCAGTTCGTCTACATGGCGGCCTATGGTGCCAAGGTGGCGATCAACAATGCCCTTGGATTGGAGCAGATGCGCTATGACAACGCGGCGATGCCGTGGGTCGTGTTTACCGACCCGCAAGTGGCCGGCGTCGGCCTTTCGGAGGTTGAGGCCAAGGCGGCGGGGCACAAGGTCAAAACCAGTGTGATCACGCTCGACAACGTGCCCCGCGCCGTCGCTGCACGCGATACCCGCGGCGTGATTAAGCTGGTGGCCGACGCGAAGACCGACCGCCTGCTGGGCGGTCAGATCGCAGCACCGGAGGGGTCGGACACGATTCAGACACTGGCAATGGCGCTGATATTCGGCATGACCGCACGGGCGCTCGGAGAGACGATCTTTCCTTATTTGACCACGGTCGAAGGGCTGAAACTCGCCGCACAAACCTTCGACAAGGATGTAGCCAAACTCAGCTGCTGCGCGGGGTGAAAAGACGAGAAATTCCGGCGACACCGACTCATAAGCAGCGCTCATTGTGAACCAGCGCGTACAAAGCCACAAAGTGCTTGTGGCGGTCAGCATTCTCTCGGCATGGAGGCTGACGGCGGTAACGGATAATCACATATTAGAGCCAGCAGTGCACATCCCACGTTCTGTCATTAGGTTGGTTATTGTGGCGGGGTTCATAAACAGACCGATCTCATCAAGATGGAAAGTGATCGGGAGTTGCCGAGAACGTCGCTGGGTCAACAATTGGTCATTACATTAGCCCTGTCTATTTGATCGCCCGCAATACAAAGAAAGAATCGCCATGAATACAGTTGATACTGATTCTCGCACAACAGGTTCACTACCCGCATTCAACGCCCGAACTTTAGGGTTAATGTTCGTCGCAGGTTTCTTTGCGACCGTCGCGTTCGATCTGTTGGGTCAGATCATCAGCCCGGGCTTGGGCTTTTCGCGGTTGTCACCGCACGGGCTAGCGAGGAGCTTACTCGGCAGCCTTGGTCTGCCGAACGGTGATTTCGCAGGATATTTCGTACATTTTTATCTTGTTGGCCTGATTGGCTATCCCGTCGGTTGGTTGTTCGTCTTTAGACCAATTTGGCACCGTATCGCGGGGCAGACGAACTGGTTTTTGCCCTCGGCGATTTATGGGTTCGGCCTGTGGGTGTTGGCCATCGGGGGCACTACTTCTGTCGCAGATCTTCCCTTCTTTCTGAATTTCACCGGCATTGCCTGGGTAGCGCTGGTGGGTCATATGCTCGGGACCGGGATCATGAAAAAGCGTGGCACGCTACAATTTCCGGGCCAGAGACCAGTCACTATGGATGAGAAATCACCGTCATTTGCCGGTAGCTCTATTGCAGGAAATGCAATTCTTGTTGACGGTGATCGTTGGACCCACTCCTGATGTGAGCCAAGCGAAAGAACCATCAGCTTTCGTCCGGAAACCTTCAATAGGAAGCGAAAACCGTGCGTATAGTCGAACTCGGTTCCGGATCATCCGAGTTGCTGGGCTGTGTCCACGACAGGTAAACCCCTTCATTCGTTCGCGCCGTGCGCGGGAAGTTGACCGAACCTGCGCCGTTGTTTCGCGCAATCAGTTGCAGGTCCTTACACTGCTGACCGGTTGTGATCTGGCAAGCAAGGATCACCTCGCTCTCATTTGCCCATTCGACCCACGTCACGAACGCAGTCTGAGGGTCCAGCATGAGAATATCGACCCGACCGGCGGGAATCCCGAGGCTGACTTTCGCCGGATCGCCAAAATTTCTGCCACCATCGGAAGAGAACGCAACCTTGACTTCCGGCTTGTCATTTGCAGCCGTGAACCAGGCCACGGCGGCTGTTTGACCGGCGGTCGCGATGGCGGGGCCATTGACCGGGCAGCCGGAGATTTCCCAGCCGTCATTGTGGACGTTTGTTGGTTCTGACCACATGCCGCCTTGGTGTCTTACGACAGATATATCCCTGATTTCCGCATCTGTTCTGTCGCGGTATGCGACAAGGACGGTGCCATCGTCCAGCGATGCGGCGGACGTCTGGCAGCATGAACAGGTCTGCGCATCGACAAGAACATCATCGGTTCGCGTACCTTCGGGCGTGATCCGGGTTGCGCGCAACTGCATTGCATCCGGGTAGTTGCTGGCTGCGCTGGTGAAAAGCGGCTTGTCATATGCGCGTCCGTCAAGCCAGACAGACATCAAGGAACCGTCTTCGAGCGGCTGGAGCGTGACAAAACCGTGTTGGCTAACCGACCGATCATCATGTGGCGTTATCGGTGCGCTCCATGTCAGGCCCTCATCCGGCGAAAGAGAGATCTTGACGTCATAGGCATAGTCGTTTTTGGAATTTTCCCACAGCCAGTGAGCCGCAAAGGTACCGTCATCAAGCGCAACAACGGACGGAAAATCGGCCCAGTTCACGAAGAGTTCGTCGGACACGGTAACAGTGCGGGCCGCGCTCCATTCTGCGTCTTCAAGGACCGACAATTTTACCGCAAACCCGGCAGGGTGTGGTTCGGTCCAACCCAGCAGGACCCGATCATCCTGCAGTGCGAACAGGGTGGGTTCCTGCGCATTGTTCCCGACCGGTGGGTCTAGGTCGGCGAACTCCAATGGCTCGGCAAGGGCCATGCCCGCCGTCATGCCCATGAACAGATGGGCCACAATCACGCCAGAATGGATTTTTGATGGCATTGCGCACCTTTCCGATTATCAGACCAGCGTCATTCACAACCTGAGCATAGGCAAATTTTGGCGAGTGCCATGTAAACTTTTGTATGACGGGCCTGTGCTTGTTGTTAAGAGCGATATCCCGTTGTGGCACAGCTTCGCGTCAACGGTTGGCGCAACCACCGCTCCGACCTCAGCTGACTTGCATCCAGGTCGCCATGCCATCAGCCTGATGGCTCAGCATATGGCAGTGCAGCATCCACGCGCCGGGATTGTCGAGTACGCACACAATCGTCATCGTCTCGCCCGGCGCTACGAGGGTCGTGTCGCGAAGGTGGGTTCGCGCACCATTCTGATCGGTTTCCCAGAAATGGTGGCCATGCAGGTGGATACCGTGCGGAAAAGCAGTGTCGTTCACCATCCGCACCTGCACTGCTTCATCACGTCTTGCCGAAATCAGCGGTTTGTTCGGCAGACCGCTCACGTCGTTGAAGGCCCAGCCCCCGAACCCGCCGTGCGCGCCGTCCCCGGCACCGCCTTGCATGAAGAGATCTGCCGTTTGCGTGATCTCTCCGGGCGCGGGCACGAGGTTCGCGGGGAGGGGAGCTATCGGCGCAGACCGGATTTGTCGCTGACCGTTCAACATAATGCCCCCCAGTTCCTCGCCACCCGAAGGCACGGTTTCTCTTAGGATCACATCACCCGTCACATCTGCGATGATGTCGATGCGCTGCGCCGGTGCGAGTTTTAGATTGCCCAGCGAAACCAGCTCGGGCAGCGGCATCCCGTCATAGGCCACACAAAAGCCCGTCAGCCCGTCGATACGTATCTCGAAAATGCGATCCGGTGTCGGATTGATCAGACGCAACCGGATGTGATCCCCCAGCCGCGCCTGCTCAGACGACAGGAAGGTGGTCATCAAGTTCCCCAGCCTACCTGCTGTTATGAAATCAGCGCGGTCGAATTCCATGTCGAACTGGCCGGTGTCATCAAGCCGAATGTCGAAGAGGATGGCCGTGATGTCCTGATCCACGTCTGGCGGGGCAGGTTCTTCGACGATCAGGGGCCGAACAGTCCGCGGGCGACCTGTTCGTAGGAAAGGTAGTGGGAGTGATACCAGTAGGTTCCGGCATCGGGAACCGGAAACCGGAAACCGGTACTCGTAACCCTCATTCGGGATGATGACATCCTGTGTCAGCACGTTTACGCCGTCCATCGCGTTGGGCAACCGAATGCCATGCCAGTGTACGAGGGTCCCGTCCTCCAGCCCGTTTTCCACCCGCGCCCGCAGAATATCGTTCTGGCGCTGTCTGATTTCGGAGCCGGGACAGGTGCCATTGAATCCAAGCATTGCAATGTCCCGCGACCCGATCCGGGTGAAGGCCGGGCGTCAGGGTGACAGGCACCGAAGCCGCACTCAGGGGCAGGGGGAGCGTGGCTGCGCCAAGCGCAACCATCATCTGAAGACGCTTAAGCATGGGTTTCCGTGTATTCCGTTTCTGGGGCCTGCAACCCACATCCCCCACCGTTGCGGAAGGGCGTCCCGGCGAGATATATTGATACATTGCAGATCGGCGCCCAGGTTTGGCGGAATACCGGAGAGCACCTAACGTATCTGCAGGTCCTGAATGGCCGCAAGGATCTTTCCGTCGGTATCATCGCTGTCGGCTGTCACCGCAAGACCGACCAGAACCTTTGGCATGTCCCCGAACGCACGCACGAAATCGCGATCCAGGTTCACATTCTCGGTGAAGTTGCCGGTTTGCGCCGTTTGCAGAATTTTCGATTTGAGACCCGTCGAGTAGGGGCTGTTCAGCAATGCGCCTTTCGCATGATTGCCACCCCAGACATAAACCAGCGCCCGCGTATTGGGATCACGCAGCAATTTGCGCGCCGTTGTTCGGCCAAGCGTGCTTGCGGTCTGCGGATCGACGAATATGAAGTACAAAGCAAGATTGCGATCATCGCCGCCGCGCCGTGTGAGGTCGGTTCCCTTAACACCCTGCGTGACGGACCATTCCCACATTGCTGCCTTTGCGGTGCCAAGGGCTGCGCTGACCGGACGCCAGAGAACCGAAACCGTGCCATCGGAAATCACGTCCAGCCGCCGACCTTGCAGGCCGTACTCGTTCGAAAAGAGCCGCAAGAGGCCCTGTTCTTTCCAGCTTCCATCGAATGGAATTGTCTTTCCTTGCGCATAGAGGGGCGGGGCGTTTGCAGCTAATGCAACAAAAGCGATGAAAAGTGTCGCTGCGAGGGACCGTATAAACATCTGAACTCCTTTTGCGATGCCGCTGGTCCTGCTTTGATCCCGGTTATCACCATTATGTGCCGTCATGATCCGTTGAATTGTGCCGGGCGCGCGCAACTTCAATGAACATATCCGTGATCATAGATGTGGTTGCGCAATGGTCGTTGCAGGACGCGGGAGCGAATTCAGATCATGGAGCGCGACCTTGATCGGCTGATTTCCCACGACGGACGGATCCAGTAGGCGGCGGAGCTTCCAACCGTTACAAACAAGTACAAAACTCATGGGATACAAGCGCCTGAACACATGGACGCGGGTGCCGATGTGCGTCATCTCTGGTTCAACGGAACCGACTCCCGCACGCAAGGATGGCACATTCACCACAGCGCTTTGGGCTGGGGACAACAGGGTTGAACGCGCCAACGTCCGTTGCGGGAAACAAAATGTGGCCTTGTGTGAAACAGGCAAAGGTAACAAAGAATGCTGACTTCGATTATCCAATTTCCTGACATCGGAACAGAGATTTTTGCCGTTGATATCGGATCGTTCCGCTTTGCCCTGCGTTGGTATGCGCTGGCCTATATTGTTGGCCTCCTTATCGGCTGGCGCATCTGTGTCACATTGGTCCGCTCTTCGTCAGTCTGGGGGGCCGGGGCGCCGCCGCTGCAACCCAAGCAACTGGAAGACCTGCTGACATGGATCATTCTGGGCGTGATCGTGGGGGGCAGGCTGGGGTTCGTGCTTTTCTATCAACCTCAGTACTATTTTCAGAACCCCGTCGAAATCTTCATGGTCTGGCAGGGTGGTATGTCATTTCATGGCGGCTTTTTCGGCGTGGTCGTGGCCACCTTGCTTTTTTGCTATCGCAACGGCGCACCCGTTCTATCAACGGCGGATCTGCTCGCTGTTGCAACACCACCGGGTCTTTTCCTCGGTCGGCTGGCCAACTTCACCAATAACGAGCTTTGGGGCCGTCCGACCGATGTGCCCTGGGCGGTGGCATTCCCCGGCGAGGCGGCCCAGTCCTGTGCGGGCGTCGTGGGCCTGTGTGGCCGCCATCCGTCCCAGCTTTATGAGGCTCTTCTGGAGGGTATCCTGCTTGGCTCGGTCCTGATCTTTCTGGCCTGGAAACGCGGTTGGCTGCGCTTTCCCGGAAGCCTTACTGGCCTGTTCCTGGCGGGATACGGAAGCGCAAGGTTCCTTGTCGAGTTCTTCCGGCAGCCTGATATGCAGTTCGTCACGCAGGACAACCCGATTGGACATGCGGTTCATTGGGCGGGCTATGGGCTGACAATGGGCCAACTGCTGTCGTTGCCGATGATTATCCTTGGCGCGGCCCTGATCGTATGGTCCCGCAGGCGTGTGACGGTTAATTCTGCGGATCTGGTGTCGACATCAGATTCTTTGTGAATATCCGAGCGTAGTGTTGGCGAAGTGACCATTGCGGCCTGGGTCCGCATATGAGCCTTGGGCGCGTGCTCAATGATGCGGCTTGCGTCCTTTCGCAATCATCAGATGGTGCTCTTGATGATGTACACCGATTGTCATCAGACCAAAGAAACCAAGGCCCTGTATTTGTTCACCATCGCCACCCACGATCAGTGCGACACCATCCTCCATTTCTTCTGACGCAACACTCCAGCCTGTTTCACCGGCAAGGAACGGTGCATGGGCGGGAACCATTGTGTTGATGGCCGACAGGACACGCGGGCTGCCACGCACTTCGAACCGTGCCCCGTCGGGCCGCAGAATGCGGGTGACCTCTGCCTTTCGTGTCAAAAGGTCCATATCGACCAGATGGTCCCTCAGTTTGTCGATATTGACGGCGCCCCAATCGGTTTCGGGATCGGCCTGGAGCAGCACAACTATTTCGGCCAATGCGGCGAAGGCGGACTGGCCGGTTTCCTGGGGCGTCGGACGCGTGACCCATGGATGAATGCATTTGTTGCGGCGTAACGGGTGTCGCAAGCAAGACAGCGAAGAGAACGGGTATCAGTCGCATGGACCAGCCTTTCCTGAGTGTATTCGGATTCAGCCTAGTACCTGATCGGACCCTGAAATATGATTTGGATCATATGATGCCTGAACCCTATAATCTCATACCGCCCTCCGCCTTGCGTCCGCTGACGAGGGCCGCAGGGGATACGGTCTTTCGTCAGGGCGCGCGGACCTGCGGCCTTTATGTTGTTAAGTGCGGGCGCGTTCATCTTGAGCGTGTCGGCCCGGATGGCGAACGATTTATCATCTACCGTGCCGAGCCCGGGATGAGCCTTGCCGAAGCATCGGTGTTTTCGGATAGATACCACTGCGATGCGGTCGTGGCGGAGGCTGGGGCGTTTGTACAGATCGACAAAGCGGCGGTCTTGTCTGCCTTTGCAGATCCGGATTTTGCACGCGCCTATGCGCGGCAAGCGGCACAGCAGATACAAGCGCAACGTCAGGCGCTTGAGATCGTAGGCATCCGCCGCGCAGAAGAACGGGTCTATGCCGGTATGGTGGCGGGCCTGCTTGAAAGCTCCGTTGTCGATTTTGCCAGCGCGCTGCACCTTTCGCACGAGGCCACCTATCGGGCCTTGCGAAAGCTTGTGAATGATGGCCGGATCGCAAATCCGACCCGGGGAACGTATCATTTGCGCCCCTGAATGGATCAGCCGGACCATGCCCGGTTCGAGATAACAAAAGGTGCGGTAGCAAAGCTTGGCGGGTATTTCGCTTGCCCGATAACAATGAGAATTGCTGCCCGCGACGATGACCTGTTTTCAAAGATCGCCGTTATGCCCTGTCTTACTGCTCGCCGCTGAAAGGTCGATTGCCTCAGCGCCGCTTTCGTCGAAGCACCGTGTTTCGATCTGCAGGGTTGCGAAAAAGAACCCGAAGTCCTTACGCAGCATGTCGTAGGCGGTTTGCAGGACCTCTTCTTGATCTGTGACACGCAGATGCGCGGAGAAGACATGCTTGCCACTTGTCAGCGCCCAGGCATGAATATGGTGAACATCGGAAACCTCGTGCAGTTCTTCAAGGGTACGTTTGATTTCAGGCAGACTCACTTCGGGAGGCGTGCCTTCCATCAAAAGATGCGCCGCTTCTTTCAGCAATCCCCAGCTCGCCCATAGCAGGACAAACCCGAACGCCATGCCAAGCAGCGGGTCGATCAGCAGAAACCCGGTGAATTCGATTGCGAGGGCGGTCACGATGATCAACAGACTGCCAACAAAGGTCTGGATGATATGCCAGAACGCTCCCTTCGTGTTCAGATCTTCCTTGCTTTGCTTCCAGATCAGCGCAAGCGAAATGAACTCCGTAAAGAGCCCCCCGGCAGCCGCAATCAGCATCGGACCCGTTGGAAGATCAATTGGCGCAGACATGCGCATGGCAGCCATCGCGATGACAACAACCGCCATGGCCAGCAAGAAGCCGCCATTCACAAGGGCGCCGATGATTTCGGCGCGCGCCCAGCCAAAGCTCCGCTCTTCATCCGCCGGACGCAACGCCATACGCGCCGCGACAATGGCGACCAGCACACCGCCCACGGCCGAAAAGGTATGGAACGCGTCGGAGATGACCGCGATTGACCCTGTCCATAGGCCAATCGCCAGTTCAATCACAAAATAGATGCCGGTCAACTAGGCTGATATCGCCAGCCCCTTGCCGCCGGACGGCATATGCCCCTGATGTCCGCCTGCCATCATCTATCTCCTTAGTTTGCGACTAAAGCCGTACCCGTCGCAGCCGCAGTGCATTGCTAATGACGGAGACCGAAGACAGGCTCATCGCGGCGGCGGCGATCATCGGCGACAGAAGAAGGCCGAAAAACGGGTAGAGAATACCAGCCGCGATGGGCACACCTGCGGTATTGTAGGCGAAGGCAAAAAACAGGTTCTGCTTGATGTTTCGCACCGTTGCCTTTGCCAATCGGCGCGCACGCACGATGCCGACAAGATCACCACCCAGAAGGGTGATGCCTGCGCTTTCCACGGCAACGTCGGCACCGGTGCCCATCGCAATGCCCACATCAGCCGCCGCCAGGGCAGGGGCATCGTTCACGCCGTCTCCTGCCATGGCGATCCGGGCCCCTTCTTGTCTGAGGGAGTCCACCAATGCCTTCTTGTCTTCGGGCAAGACGCCTGCGTGGACTTCATCAATACCCAGCTTTGCGGCGACGGCTTCGGCGGTTTTCTGATTGTCACCGGTTGCCATTATGACCCTGAGACCGAGGCGATGAAGGTCATCGATGGCGTCTGCCGTGGACTCCTTGATGGGATCGGCAACAGCGACAATGCCGGCAAAAGTGCCATCTATCGCCACAAGCATTGCTGTCTTTCCAGATTCACGAAGGTCGTCCGCAGCAAATTCCGCAATCGAAGCGTCAACGTTGATCTCTGCCATCATGGCGGGATTCCCAAGTGCCACGACCTGGCCATCGACCATGCCTTTCACGCCCTTGCCAGTCACGGCTTCGAATTCCGTTGCGTTCGGAAGCGTCAGCCCCCGTGCCAGCGCACCCTCGACTATTGCTTCGGCCAGCGGATGTTCGGAGCCCCGTTCGAGGGCCGCAGCCATTGTCAGCAGGTCATTTTCAGCCTTGTCCCCCGTGGGCACCACGTCTGTCAGCTTGGGGCGCCCTTCGGTGAGTGTTCCGGTCTTGTCAACGATGACGGTATCGACACGCGCCATGCGTTCCAGTGCTTCGGCGTCTTTGATCAGAACGCCAGCCTGTGCCCCGCGGCCCGCCGCCGTTGTGATCGAAATGGGCGTCGCAAGGCCCAAGGCACAGGGGCAAGCAATGATAAGAACGGATACGGCTGCAGTAACAGCGAAGGCGAGCGCGGGATCGGGCCCTAAGAACAGCCAGACAACGAAGGATATGATCGCAATGACGACAACCGTCGGAACAAAGACGGACGATACCCGGTCCGCCAGACCCTGAATCGGCGCGCGCGACCGCTTTGCACCTGCCACCATGTCCACGATCTGGGACAGGACCGTGTCCGCACCGACCTGTGTGGCCCGGATCGCCAATGTGCCGTTCTTGTTGATCGTGCCGCCTGTGACCCGGTCGCCTTGTGTTTTCTCGACCGGCAACGGCTCTCCGGTGATCATACTTTCGTCGATAGATGAATGCCCTTCGAGGACCTCGGCATCGACGGGTATGCTGTCGCCGGGGCGTACCCGCAACCTGTCACCCTCAACAATGTGTTCGAGAGGTGCGTCATATTCCGTCCCGTCCGGCAGGATCCGCCGCGCCGTTTTTGGTGCGAGATCGAGCAATGCACGGATGGCATCACCCGTCCGTTCGCGGGCGCGCAACTCGAGCACCTGACCGACAAAGATCAGCGCAACGATCACAACCGCAGCTTCGTAATATGTCCCGACGCTTTGGCCGTTTCGATACGCTTCGGGGAAAATGCCGGGCAGGAATGTTGCGGCAAGCGAATAGATATAGGCAGCCCCGACGCCAAGCGCGATCAGGGTCCACATGTTCGGCGATATATTCCTGATCGATTCCCACCCCCTTTTGAAGAAGGGAAGGGCCGCCCAGAGAATGATCGGGGTTGCGAGGACGAATTCGATGTAGACAGCCGTCTGATGTCCGATCCATTCCCGCACAGGTAGGCCGACCAGTTCACCCATCGTCAGGATAACCAGCGGAACGGCGGCTGCCGCGCTGATCCACATGCGTGTTGTGAAATCGGACAACTCTTCTGACGGCTCGTCCGATGGAAGCATCGGTTCAAGCGCCATGCCGCAGATCGGACAGGACCCGGGCTCATCCTTCAGGATTTGCGGATGCATCGGGCAGGTCCATTGCGTACCGGCCTCGCCATGTGCTGGTGTCTTTTGGGCGTTTCCCGACGCATAGTAAAATGGGTCTTTGCCAAACTTGGTTTCGCAGTTTTCCGAGCAGAAATGAAAGACCTCTCCATCATACTCGGCACTGCGCGTGTCTTCGTCTATCTCGACGGTCATGCCGCACACCGGGTCGGTCGCTGTATCTGGGTCTGATGCGGTCGAGGTGCGCGTCATGTCGTGATGATGTTCTTGGTCCGTGGCCATCTTCTAATTCCCGTTTTCAAGACAATTGAACACATAACCCTTCCAGTTACTGGAGGGTCAAGACTCTTCCGACAACGCTGCGTATGAATTTTATGGGCCTTCGCGATGCGCGAAGCTCCTGTCAGCCCAGGGTCAGTATCATGTCTTCCGAAACGGACATCGTGGGAATATGCAGGTTCTCCGGTGCCGGACCCTTTCGAATGCGTCCTGCTGTATCATAATGGGAGCCATGACAGGGACAGAACCAACCACCAAAATCGCCGGCTCCGTCACCAAGTGGTACACATCCCAGATGCGTGCAAACGCCTATCATGACCAAGAAATTCTCATTTCCCGCCACTGCCCTGTTTGCATCGGTGGCCAGGTCATCTCCGGATATGTTGGGATTTCTGGCGACGGTATCAGGAAGGGAAAGCACATCTTCCGAACGGGCCTGCGCGATTTCCGCGTCGGTCCTGTGCCGGATGAACACCGGCTTGCCGAGAAAACTGACAGTCAATTGCGTTCCGGGTTCCACACCGGAGATATCGACGCGGATCTGGGACAGCGCGCGGACATCGGCGGATGGGTTCATCTGATTGAGCAATGGCCAGACCGCAGCCCCTACGGCAACCGCGCCCGTTCCGGCGGTGGCGTAGTACAGGAAATCCCGGCGGAGTTGTGGTGTTTGTGTATCCATAGCGATTCACGGTCGCAGCTTCCTGTGGGGGAAGGTCAATGGTAAAGTAGGCAATCACGGTTTTCATTTTTGCTGACATACTCAGACTTAGGAAGCGTTGGTTGACCGATTTGTTCGCCAGAGCGCTGCGACCAGCAACGGTGCGGCAGTCATCAATCCAAGACCGATGATGATCCACTCAGCAGTGCCGAAATCTCCCGACATGGCCTCTGCTCCGAAATGCGCGAGCAGGAAACTGGCTGGAAGAATGCCTGCCAGAGTTGCGATCAGGAACCGCCAAAGGCGCAGGCGGCTGAGACCGGCAGCGTAGCTCATTGCGTCAAACGAGATGAAGGGCAAGAGGCGAGACGCGAACACCGTCAACATCAACAGATTTTGAGAGCCCAATAACCCGAAACCGGCCTTATCCCCAAGCCAGCGCTCAACGTGGTCGCGCCCGATATAGCGGGCGATGATGAATGCCACGAGTGCACCCAGTTCCGACCCGATGGCGACATAGACAGCTCCGGCAACATGACCATACGCCGCGCCTGCCACCAGTGCGACCGGTGCACTTGGAATGGGGCTTGCCACGATCGAAACCATCATGAGCACGATGATGAGCAACGGTCCCAAAGCGCCGGCCCGCTCTATCCAGACCTCGATAGTCTCGCGGGCTATCGCCGGGCCATATCCCATTGCCCATATGGCTATCAAAAGTACGCCAAGCGCAACCACCAACCATAGCCCAACCCGATGCAGGCGCGGTTTGCTAAGCGGCATGGAGCACCAAAAGAAAGAGAGCTGCGAAGACAATTGGCCTTTGCTCGGGCAAGATGAAATGCATAGGCGCAGAGATGACGATCAACAGCCCGCCGGCGAGGGTCAGCCGCTTGATGTGCAATTCGGTTTTCATCTCAAACCTCTATCGAGGAATAGGATTCCCCTAAAGGTTCCTGTCAGCGGAGGGTAAAGGGATTTCTGCGCTAAGCAACACTGAATTGCCCCATCATGCCGCCGTCTTCGTGTTCCAGAATGTGGCAGTGATACATGTAGGGCGCAGCCGCTGAGGCAGGTTTTTCGAATTTCATCGCAAGCTCCACTTCACCATCCACCAGTACCGTATCCTTCCAACCCCTGTTCTCTGCACGCGGTGCCGTACCGTTTTCCGACAGGACCTGAAACCGGACGCCGTGAACATGGAACGGGTGCATCATCATGGCCCCACGCACAATCCAACGCTCGATGCTGTTGAGTTTGGTGGAAAAATTGAGCGTTCCCGAATCGTATGACGCGCCGTTGATCGAAAATCGGTTACCGGACCGCGAGAACATCATCCCCATGCCCATCGACATATCCAGTGACAGACGTCGGACTGGCGCGTCCTTGACCGCAAGATCAGGCAACTGCCCGTCCAGAGAGCCGGGCAGGGCGTCGATGCGAACCGGAAGGGTTGTGTCGACAGCGAAAGGCAGCACGGTGAATGGACTGCCGGAACCGCCGCCGCCCATCATTCCGCCCATGGCCGAATTAATGATATCGTCGGACTTCAAAACACTGTCCCGCCCGCTTGTGAAATCCACAAGCACTTCTGCGCGCTCTCCTGGTGCAAGGGTCAGGCGGTTCAGCGCAATCGGTCGATCCAGAAATCCGGCATCTGTCGCGATGAGATGAAGCGACCGGCTGTCAGACATGGACAGGCGGTAAACCCGCGCATTCGAGCCGTTGACGACACGGCACCGCACGATCCCCTTCGGAACCGCTGCCGACGCGCCGATTTGACCGTTCACAACCATTGTGTCGCCCTGAAACCCGTTCATGGACTGGTGCATGCCGGGATCGTATTTCAGGCGTCCGCGCCAGTTGAACTGACGGTCCTGCAATACAAGGGTCAGATCATCGACCCCGTAGGCGGATGGCAATCCACGGGCGTCATCCGCGTCATCCGTCACCTGCAGAACACCCGCCAGCCCCAGCATGACCTGCCGTGCCGTCGCGCCGTGAATGTGGCTGTGATACCAGGCCGTTGCCGGGGGCTGGTCAAGGTCCAGCACCGGCTTCCAGGTGTCTCCCGGTGCGATGGCCTGATGTGGTCCGCCATCGAACTCACCGGCAACAACCAACCCGTGCCAATGCGCCGACATCGGCTCGCCAAGCGTGTTGTGCACCTCTGCCCGTGTCTCGACCCCGGCCTGCACCCGGATCGTCGGGCCAAGGTATCCCTGGTTGTAGCCGAACGTTTCGCTGGCGGCACCGTCGTCAAAACGGGTCTCGCCCGTGCGGGCTTCCAGCTGAAAAAGCCGGGATGTCGTCGCATCGAGAAGGGGAGGATACGCGAGCCTCTTGTCCGATGCCGCGAATGCAGCCGATGGCAGGGCAAATGCAGCCCCAAAGCCTGCGGCATGGCCCAACAGTTCTCGACGGTTCAACAGTTTCACTTCAACTCAATTCCTCTGGCAGCGCCGCCAGAGCCATATCGACACTGACGACCGGATAACCGCCCGCGATCCAGCCCGGTCCGGCGGCAGAACCGAGCATGCCTTCGGATACGTCAAGAAAGCCGCTGTAGCCAGCCTGCCGAAGACTTCGCATGACGCGGCCAGACCGCCCGCCTGTCGCACAGATGAGCGCGACAGGCCGCCCTTCGGCCCGTTCCCGGGCGGCAAAAAGCCGCTCGGCGAAACGGTCCTCATGCAGGCTGATGGGCCAGGTACCGTCGGCAACGCCGGTGTCGGTCCATTCCGGTCGCGACCGAACGTCGATCATCCGGATCAGGTCCTGTTGCAGCGCATCTGCTGCCATGTCCGCCGACCAGACCTCGGCGGTCTGGGCGACAGCCGAGAAAGGTGCAACGGAACTGGCCAACATCGCAAGGCTTGCGCCGCGGCGCGTCAGAAAGAAGGCCATAATTTGCCCCCATCAAGCTGAGTGCCGCAGGCTTGACCCTTATTCGCTGTCATGATGACCTTCCATGTCCGTTCCGGTGGAAGTACCGTTCATTTTGCTCATCCGTGTACCGGCATCTTCCATCTCGTCCTGAGAGATCTGGCCGTTACCGTCCGCATCGAGATGCTGAAAGCGATCTACCATGCGCGCGCGCATTGCGTCCATATGCAAGGCTTCGAACTCGTCAAGTGTCAACGCTCCATCGGAATTCGCATCGAACTCCCGCATTTTTTCGGACATCTGCGCGGCCATTTCATGAGGCTGTCCACCGGACATCATTGTCGACATCATGTCCCGATCCATCATTCCCATCATGTTGCCCTGGCCACCCATCATAGCGGCATGCATCTTCATCATTTTTCGCATCATCGGCATCATGTCCCCGCCCATCATGCCCATCTGATTGTCGCCATCGCCCATCGCCATGCCGGACATATTCCCGCTGTCAGGCTTGCTGTCGGCAGCCCCGTCGGATTCCGCAAATGCTGTTTGCGCCATGCCAACCGCGATCACCACGCCAAGCGCAATAATTTCTTGTTTTTTCATTTCTCATTCCTTTCAGACTTACCCTAGATACATTGGCGTTATAGCGCTTTGATTAAAGGCCAAGCGCGGGCCGTTTTGTAATCATTTGTCACAGCATCCTGTTACAAACGGTGACAAAGCAACCACTCACAGTTCGCCGGACGATTTGCTAGACAGACGTCGATCCAGTGAATTCATTGAAGAGGCTGATGATCCTTTGACACCTGAAATCGGTCATTTCGCGCTGGCACTGGCCTTGGCCATGGCGCTTGTTCAAAGTGTGCTGCCCATCCTCGGTGCGGGGCGCGGAAACATCCTGTGGATGCAGTCTGCCAGATGGTCCTCGTTCGGTCAGGTTTTCTTTGTCGGCATCGCGTTTCTGGCGCTGATGCAAGCCTTCGTCACAAGCGACTTCACGGTCAAGAACGTGGTGGAGAATTCCAATTCACTCAAACCGATGCTGTTCAAGGTGGCAGGCACCTGGGGCAGTCACGAAGGATCCCTGTTGCTGTGGACCCTTATCCTGACGGTGTTTGGTGCGGCGGTCGCCCTCTTCGGATCGAACATTCCTCTGTCGCTGAAGGCAAGAACGCTGTCGGTGCAGGCCTGGATCAGTGTCGGTTTCCTGACTTTCATGCTGCTGACGTCCAATCCCTTCGACCGCGTTTTCCCTCCGGCAGACGACGGTCAGGACCTCAACCCATTATTGCAGGATGTCGGTCTCGCCATGCACCCGCCGCTTCTCTACTTCGGGTATGTCGGGTTCTCGATTGTCTTTTCGTTCGCGGTTGCCGCCCTGATCGAAGGGCGGGTGGACGCGGCCTGGGCACGGTGGGTACGTCCGTGGACGCTGGCTGCCTGGATGAGCCTGACCGCAGGCATCGCGCTGGGATCCTGGTGGGCCTATTATGAGCTTGGCTGGGGCGGCTGGTGGTTCTGGGATCCCGTTGAGAACGTCAGTTTCATGCCATGGCTGATGGGCACGGCACTGCTGCATTCCGCAATCGTGACGGAGAAACGGGATGCGTTCAAAAGCTGGACAATCCTTCTGGCGATCCTGACTTTTTCCCTATCGCTCTTGGGCACGTTCATTGTCCGATCGGGCCTGCTGACCTCTGTGCATGCATTCGCGGTCGACCCGGAAAGGGGACTTTATATCCTTGGATTGCTGGCCGTTTCGATCGGCGGTTCCCTTGCTCTGTTTGCCTGGCGCGCGCCGACAATGGAGCCCGGCGGCCTGTTTAAGCCGATCAGCCGGGAAGCGGGGCTATTGGTGAACAACCTGCTGCTGGCCACGGCCACCGGCATTGTGCTGTTCGGCACCTTGTACCCGCTCTTCTACGAAGCCGCGACGGGCGGTGAAAAACTGTCGGTGGGGCCGCCCTTCTTCAATGCGTCCTTTATTCCCGTGATGCTGCCGCTCGTCTTTGCGATGGGGCTGGGGCCTTACCTGTCCTGGAAACGTGCCGATCTGGCGGGCGTTCTGCAGCGGTTGCGTTTCGTGGTCGTTCTGGCCGTGCTCGCGACATTGGTGACCTGGTATCTCGCCGAGGGCGGTCCGGTGTTGGGGTATCTGTCGCTGATGCTTGCATTCTGGCTGTTTTTCTCAACCCTGCGGGAATGGGCGATGCGCATAAAGCTGTTTGAGGCACCGTTCCCGGAATCGGTGCGCCGTGCACGCAACCTGCCCAGATCCTCTCATGGGATGACACTGGCTCATGCGGGGCTCGCGATGGCGATGTTCGGATTTATCGGCTCGACGGTCTGGAAATCCGAGGAAATCATCTTTGTCCGGCCCGGTACAGAGGTCAGCATTGGTGGGTTCGATGTCACCTTTGAGGGGGCCGAACGTGTGCGTGGGCCAAATTACTTCGCGGATCGTGGCACGCTTCGTGTGGCCCGGGAGGGGAACTATGTCACCGATCTCTTCCCGGAGCGGCGTACCTATCCGGTCGCGCAAACCACCACCACAGAGAGCGCCATCAGATCGACAATGGCCGGTGATCTCTATGCGTCCATCGCAAATCCGGCCGCCGAGGACGAGAGCACGCAAGGGGCTTGGACCCTGCGCATCCTGTATGAACCTCTGGTCAACTTTATCTGGATCGGATCGGCGATGCTTGTGCTTGGTGGGGGTCTTTCGCTGTCTGACCGGCGGTTGCGCGTCGGGGCACCCCGTCGCAAGGCGACAGCGCCCGCAGCACTTCCTGCGGAGTAGGCATGGGACGTATACTGGCATTCATTCCGCTGGCAATCGCGGCCATTTTCGGGGGGTTTTTTCTGTGGGGCTTGAACCCGGACCGGGACCCGAACAACATTCCTTCGGTTCTGATCTCGCAGCCGGCACCCGAATTCGATCTGGCCGCTGTCGACGGGTTGGAGACGCCAGGGCTTTCCCGCGCCGATCTGGTCGGGAACCCGCGACCGGTCATCGTGAACGTGTTTGCCTCGTGGTGCGTGCCCTGCCGGGCCGAACACGGGGTTCTGACCCAGATGGTCGAAAAGGACGGGCTGACGTTGTTCGGGATCAATTACAAGGACAAGCCGGAGGATGCGACTAAATGGCTTGCTGAGCTTGGCAATCCCTACGAAAGGATCGGGTCTGATCTGAGCGGCAGAGTGGGGATTGAATGGGGCCTTTCGGGCGTACCTGAAACATTCATTGTCGGCTCTGACGGGACGGTGTTGTTCAGATATGTCGGCCCCGTCGTGGGCGAAACGGCGATTTCCACATTCAGGGAAGCATTGATCCAGGCTGGCGCGTTAGCAAGGGGCCAGAACGGATGAGGTATATCGCATTTGCTTTCCTCCTGCTGCTTCCGGTGACGGCCTTGGCGGTCGAGCCAGACGAGATGTTGCAGGATCCTGTACTGGAGCAACGCGCCCGTGAAATATCACGGGAACTGCGCTGCGTTGTCTGCCAGAATCAGGACATCGACAGCTCCAACGCCGGGGTTGCGCGGGACCTGCGCATACTGGTGCGCGAAAGGCTTGTTGCCGGTGACAGCGACAAGGAGGTCATCGCGTACATCCACGCCCGGTATGGCGATTATGTCCTGATGCGCCCGCCCCTGAATCGCGCCACTCTCGCGCTCTGGATGGCGCCCTTCGTGTTTGCGCTTGTTTCGCTGCTTGTCGGCTGGACCGTCATTTCGAGAAGCCGGCGCAGGGCTGCCGCAACGGGATTTTCCGATGACGAAAAAGCGGAAATTGCGCGTTTCATTGAAGAGAACGCTTCAAAGGACGGTTCATGATCTGGTTGGTTTTCGCCCTGTTATCCGTTGTAGGTCTGCTTTTCATGGGCCTGCCGCTGCGCCATCGGTCGTCGCGGACACCCGTCCCGGCTGACGCCACGGATGCGGTCCTCATGGATCAGTTGGATGAGGTTCGGCGGGATCTTGAGCGCGGTGTCATTTCCGACACCGAGGCCACGGCGGCGGAGCAGGAGATCAAGAGACGGATCCTCGTGCAGTCGCGCCGGTCCGTTCTGTCAGATGGGAAACCGGCGGCAGGGGGCCGCTTGATGGTCGTTCTGAGCGCAGTGTTCGTGCCGGTCTTCGCTTTTGGATATTACTCCGCAATGGGCTCGCCAGAGATCCCAGGTGTCGCCTTTGCCGAACGTGCCACTGAACGGCAGGAAGCGGCGGAAATCGCCGAATTGACAGATCGTCTGTACGTCCGGCTCAGTTCAGACCCCGAAGGCGGGCCTTCGGAAGGCTGGATGCTGCTGGGGCAAACCTATTCGAAAATGGGCCGGTATGCGGATGCAGCCGATGCATATAGAGTTGTCGCACAACGACCGGAGGCCGATTCCGCCGTCTTCTCCATGTTGGCCGAGGTTCTGATCTACGCAGAGCAAGGTGTGGTGACACCTGAAGCGGACACCGCGATTGATCGGGCGTACGAACTGGATCCTTCCAATCCCGGTGCTGCCTTTTTCAAGGCAGTCTCGCTCGAGCAGAAGGGCGATGAGGCTCGGGCTCACGAAACGCTGGTGGCCCGGCTGGACGATGCGGATAGGTTTTTCCCGTGGATGGAAAGCTTTGTTGGCGAAGCCAACCGGATTGGCGCGAAGATCGGCAAGGCTCCGATCTCGCTGGCCGACTATGCCCCGAAGACCAGTGCGTCCGGCCCGACACAGGAAGACATCGAAAACGCGCAGGACATGAGTGTGGAGGAACGACAGGATTTCATCCGCTCGATGGTCGAACGGCTGGCCACGCGGCTGGAAGATGAGCCTGACGATCTTGATGGATGGATGCGGCTTGGCAATGCCTATTCGGTTCTGGGTGATACCGCGCCGGCAATCGCGGCGTTTGAACACGCTGAAATCCTGTTGTCGGAGGTGCCGGGAGATGACCCGCGCCGTCAAGCCGTGCAAAGCGCGTTGGAACGGTTGCGCCCGTAGTGGCGTGGGCGACCGTCGCTGTGCAGGTGAATGTGAGGCAGGATCAAGGTTTGGCGCTTAATCGAAAGCCCATCCGGTCCGGCCGTCGTCACAGACTATTTCGTGGGTAGTACCTTCAGACTGACCGACCAAGCGACATCCTACGGGAAGCATGACGTCGTGTGCCGCATCCCGTGTCACGGAAGGGGGCTCAAGTGGGCAAAGCTTGCCCGAGGCCGACTGGGCACAACCGCCGAGGGCCAGAATACCTGCAATCGGAATTCCGATTGTCAGCCGCGTTCTAGCGGGCGCGTACCAGTTCTCGTTCGGGAGCTTGGCCATCTTCAAATTCTGCATCCACAGTCGCCTCGTTCGCCTGTTCAACTCTTGACCCGTGACACGACTTTCCCATCATCCTGTGCATGACGACATGCGCACCAAGACAAAGTGCGAGCGGCGCAAAAAGGCCGACGTTGCCCCACAGACCCGCGATCGTGCCGCCTGCAATAAAGAATGCGGCGACTGGAAACAACATAACGGCACAACAGGCCATCATACCATACTGCATCAGTTTCGATGAACCGGTGGATTTTTGACTTTGATTGTCAGACATGTAGCTCTCCAGAATATGCTCGTGTTCTTCTGCGACATTCCAGTGAGGCAAGGTCAAGGGTACATTCGGATACAATTTGATCAGATGACAGCCTGCGGGTCGTTGACCAAGTTGGCCCGTCAGGTTGCCAGATCCAACGCATAGGACAGGAATGTGACGAGGGGGATCGGGGTCAGGCTGAACAGCAAGGCCATGCTCATTGTCCTGAACATGGTAGGCTTCGATGCCTCGCCAGAAGGTTCTGTCAGAACCACCAGAAGCGCGATGAAGGTGCCGGGCGCCAGGGCATAGAGATATACGCCCGAGATGTTCCCAAACATGAACGACCGCTCGAGCGTTGGTCCGACCACGCTCAAAGCTGTTGCACGGCTGCCGTTGAACGAGCCGAACAGATCGGCCGACATCACATAGACGGCAATGTGAACCCCAATGAATGCGACACTCCGCAGCAGGCCATCTAAAACCAGGTAAACAATCGGCCGATGCTGGTACTGCTTCAGCGCGACCGATGCGGAAACGAACCCCAAGTAATTCACGAGGAAAACGACCACAAACCCATTGGTAAAGACCTGCCGGAGGAAGCGCGAGAGCGCGGTCCCATTCGTCAGCAGCAGCGTCGCAAAACCAGGCGTTGCGAGGATGTAGACAAGCAGGAACGGCAATATGCTTGCCAAGCTCAGAACGGATACGTTCCAACAAAATCTGCCGAATGGTAAGGTCGGCGAAAAACTTTGTCGGAACGTATCGCGGGCAAACACGTCAGCCGTGGGTTGCGAAGACTTGCGTCGACCCATCCATCAGTACAAGCAGCACATCATAGGGATCACCTTGGGGGCCCATGCCGGGCGAACCCATGGGCATTCCCGGTGCTGTCAGTCCGCGCGCGACAGGTTTTTCGCTCAGCAACCGCCCGATGTCAGCCGCAGGCACGTGACCCTCGACGAAATATCCGCCCACGGACGTAGTGTGACATCCTGCCAGTTCCGGCGCGATGCCGTGTTTCTGCTTCAGAACCTGAAGCGTGTCGTAATCCACGTCCTCGACCGATGCCTTGAAACCGGCAGCGATCATCTCATTTACCCAAGCGCCGCAGCAGCCGCAGGTCGGTGTCTTTGTCACCTGCAACGTGGGTGCGGCGGTTTGCGACAAAGCAGGCCCGGCCAAGGCCAGGCTGAGTGCCGTAAGGCCAAATTCACGTCGGTTCACTTAAAACTCCTCGATGTTCTTCCTTAAATAGTTGCTCGGTATCCCGAAGTCGACTGCCCGCGCTGTTACATTTGGCTACAAACACGGGATGGGCGTCCCTTGGTGAAAATGACTATGTTGGCGGCATGAGCGATCTGCCACGCATCCTTGTCGTCGATGACCATTCAGAGATTCGGAAATCCGTCACCAGTTATCTGGAACGCAACGGCATGCGTGCTTCAGCGGCGGAAAATGCAGTTGAGATGGACGCAAGGCTGGCGGAAGCGCATTTCGATCTGATTGTCCTCGATGTGATGATGCCGGGGGAAGACGGGCTGTCCGCGTGCAGGCGATTGCGCAAGGAAGGGCATATTCCGATCCTGATGCTGACCGCATTGGGTGACGACGAAGACCGCATCGCGGGTCTGGATGGCGGGGCAGACGATTATCTCGCCAAGCCGTTTAATCCCAAGGAACTGGTGGCGCGGATCAACGCGATATTGCGTCGGACGCAGCTGATCCCAAAACCGAATGGTTTTGCGGGGAAAACGTTGAAGTTTGCACACCTAAAGCTGGATTTCGATGGCCGCACACTGATTGACCAAGGCGGTTCGCGTACGCAACTTACATCCGGTGAACTCAAACTCCTGACCCTGTTCCTGCAAAGGCCAAGGACGGTCATTGGCCGCGACGAGCTGCTCAAATTGAGCACCGGCCGGGTCGCCGGTCCATTGGACCGAACCATCGACAATCAGGTGAGCCGGTTGCGCCGGAAGATGGAAGAGGACGTTTTGCGCCCGAAGATCATCGCGACTGTCCGGCATGGGGGGTATAGTCTTTCCTGCGATGTCGAGATTTGCGAATGAAGCTGCTTCCGCGGACGTTGCGTGCACAGATTGCCCTTCTGGTCCTCGGTGTCTTGATCCTCGCGCAAGCTCTGAGTCTTTGGTTTTTCGTTGATGAACGCTCGTTAGCCATTCAGGCCGCCATCGGTGCCGAAGCCGCCGGAAGGGCCGCAAATGTCGCACAGTTGATTGAAGGCGCACCCCCGGAATTGCATGCCCAGATCGTCCGCGCGGCAACGTCTCCGCTCGTACGGTTCGACCTTACAGACGAGCCGTCGGTTGCACACGGACAACACGATGACGGTGGAGCGGTCGAAGCGCGGATACGGGCACTGCTTCAGGAAAGCTACAGCCGGGATATCCGGGTTGAGGTTCATGAAATCGAGGGAGGTCTGCTGCCCCTTCCGAACCTGTCACCGGAAATGGCGCAAATGCACGCCGAAATGATGCAGGGCAGCCTTGCGGCCATCGAGATGGAGCTGTCCATTGCGCTGTCCGGTGGGAATTGGCTCAACATCGAGACGCGGTTCGAACGGCCGCCTCTGCAAAGGTCGCTGGCGTCCAACATATCCTTTGCACTGACTGCGGGACTTCTGCTGGTTGCAAGTTTCTGGTTTCTCCTGTCCCGACTGACCGGACCACTCAACGATCTCGCGACTGCGTCCGAACGTCTGGGTCGCGGCGCCGCCAAGGGCGATCTGCCGGTCGTAGGGCCGAAGGAAGTTCGGGATCTGACCCGATCATTCAACATCATGCAGGATCGCCTGACGCGATTTGTCAGTGACCGGACCCAGATGCTTGCAGCGCTTGCGCATGATCTGCGCTCGCCTTTGACGGCGCTTAGGGTGCGGGCCGAAATGGTGGACGACGAAGACACGCGCACGTCCTTGGTGGCGTCAAGTGAAGAGATGCAACGGATGGTCGATGCGACCCTCGATTTCGCGAAGGGCGTCGGACAGCATGAAGAGGTCCAATCGGTTGATTTGCACGATCTGATCACTGGTATGGGCTTGGACAAGGTTCAGGTGACCAGCCAAGGTCCACTCATCGTATCCGTGAAACCAAGCGCGATGGGGCGCGCGTTGAGAAACCTGATTGAGAACGCGATCCGCTACGGGAGTGAGGCCAGGGTTTCGTGGCAACGCATGGGCAGTGAGGTAGTGGTCGCCATCGACGATCAGGGGCCCGGTATTCCCGACAATCAGCTGGAGGCTGTTTTCGGACCCTATGTCAGGCTCGAGACGTCGCGATCACAGGATACCGGCGGTCATGGCCTGGGGCTGTCGATTGCGCGCAGCATCATCCTTGAGCACGGTGGTTCTATCGAACTGAAAAACCGCACTGATGGGGGTCTGCGCGCTGAAATCACGCTGCCCGTCAAACAAAGCGCCGAGTCAGCCCCGAAAGAGGAAGGCTCGCCACATATGGCGCGGGTTGTTCGTCACCTCAAACCCGACTAGTTTAGTGAGGCAAGTATATGAAACGAAGATATTTCCTGACTTCTGTTGCAGCTCTTTCGGTGAGTGGAAAAACAGCATTCGCGCATAGTGACGCAGAGCACGACCGGCGCGTCGGGCCATCTGTGGTGCCCCCGGAGCAGTTGCCGCGCCAGGTTCCGTTCACCGAGGCAGACAAACCGGGAGAAATACATGTCGATCCGAACCAGTTCGCTTTATTTTGGACTTTGCCGAACAATCGGGCAATCAGGTATACCGTCGGAATTGGCCGGGAGGGGCTCTATGAATCCGGCGAGTTCTATGTCGCGCGCAAGCAAAAGTGGCCGCGGTGGACGCCCACACCCGCCATGATAGCCAGAGATCCTGACCGATATCTTCGTTTTGCGGGCGGTGTGCCCGGTGGGCTGAACAATCCACTCGGTGCCCGCGCCTTGTATCTTTACCAGCCAGGGCGTGGGGACACCTACCTGAGAATTCACGGCACAACGGATCCGAAGACGATTGGTCGACGTGTCTCAAACGGCTGTGCAAGGCTTACCAATAATCAGATCATCGAACTCTATGAGAAGGTCCCGCTCGACACGCGTGTTGTCCTGAAACCCATCGAGGTTTGAGGCAGCAGCGCGAAGACGTGTCCGTTGGCCGGGATACATATCGTTACATAATATCAGGCCCCGGACTGTTCATGAAATGCGACCAGGCGGGTAGTCTAGTGGATAGGCAGACAACAACATGAGGCCATATGATGACCCGCAAGCAAACACGTGTAACGCGTCGAGCATTCACGGCAGGTGCCGCATCGGCAGCTTTCGCGGCCCCGTCCATCCTGCGTGCGCAGGTGGATCAAACCAGTGTCCGAAGGAATATCTCATCGTTTCGTACACACGCTTGGCAAGACCACTTTGACGCTTTGGACAAGGGTATCATCATCGCAGACACCGTTACCCGCGTGATGCAACACTGGACGGCCGATGGCGAAATGCGCATTTATCCGACATCGGTTCCCTTGTCTGACGAGCTGACAAAGCGCGGCTACACGACAGTCACGTTCAAGGACCCCGAACCTGACTGGACCCCTACACCCTCCATGCGCGAACGTGACCCGTCTTTGCCAGCCTATATGCCGCCCGGGCCGGATAACCCGTTGGGCGTCCGTGCCCTGCACCTGAGTTGGACGTACTACAGGATTCACGGCACCCATGATACGCGCAAGATCGGAAGACGCTCTTCAAGCGGGTGTATCGGTCTCTACAACGAGCAAATCATCGAGGTGTTCGAAAGGACACCGGTCGGCACGCAGGTACGATTAATCTGATGTCGAAGTCCGGCATCCTGATTGCGGCGTTTTTTGTCGTCGGTGGCGCGGTTGTGATCTGGCAGCAATTGCAGCCATCGTCTTCGATGCCCGGCCACACAATGACAACGCCTGATCTTTCGCAGACGGAAGAGGGCGCGCCGATTGCAGACGTGGTTGTGCCTGCTGAATTCTCAGCAAATGCCCAATTGGGAAAGCGTGTTTTCGATGGCGCTTGCGCCGCTTGTCACGGTGCGAATGCTGCCGGACAGAATGGCGTGGCACCGCCGCTTGTCCACAAGATCTATGAACCGAGCCATCACGGTGACGCCGCTTTTTTGCTTGCCGCGAAACAAGGTGTCAGAGCGCACCATTGGAAGTTTGGCAATATGCCGCCAGTTGAAGGCGTCACGCCCGGCGATGTGAAGATGGTTGTTGCATATGTGCGGGAACTTCAGCGCGCCAACGGGATCAATTGACAGGAATGACCAACTTGAACATGAAGATATGGATTACTGCCATTGCGATCGGGACGACCGGCGTTGCTGCCTTGGCGCATTCCGGAGCAACCGGCGTGGTGCTGGAGCGGATGCAGGGCATGTCCGCGATGGCCAAAACACTCAAGACGCTATCACCCATGATGCGGGGTCAGGTACCTTATGACGCCGATGTCGTCCGCAGGGAAGCTGGCGCGATGATCGGCCATGCCGGTGAGCAAATGACGCGACTGTTTCCTGAAGGCTCGGGTGGCGGAGTGTCCAAGGCGTTGCCGTCGGTCTGGGAAAACAGCGAAGAGTTCGCGGCCCTTGCGCAAGAGTTGAGAACAGCCGCCGAAGGATTGAAGTTGAGCGCAGGCAATGGGTTGGCCGCAGCACAGGGCAACGGTAGCGAATCAATGATGGGCGGCGCCACTGACGGGATGATGGGTGGCGGGTCCGCGCCTGCAATGGGAGGGGGCATGATGGGATCGGACCTTCCCATGACGACCGAGATGTTTGCGGACATGCCGACCGACCGTGCGTTCGCGATGGTCGCCCAGACCTGTTCGGCCTGCCACCAGAAGTTCCGCAAAGAGGACAAGTGATCAGATGCGGTGGTGGCGTTGGATCATCGGTGCGGGGGTCGTCGGCGGCATCGGCGTTGTCGCGGCAACGATAGCCTGGCCGATCGGTGCGCCAGTCTCGGACCTGACCCTGCAAGGCGATGCCCAGCGGGGGTCGTATCTGGCGCGCGCCAGTGGATGCATTGCGTGCCACACCAACTTTGAAGCTGGCGGGGCGCCATTGGCAGGAGGAGCGCCGCTCCGGACCGATTTCGGGACATTCTATCCGCCAAATCTGACCACCGATGTCGAATTCGGGATTGGCGGCTGGACAGTAGAAGAGTTTGCAAAAGCGGTAAGGCAGGGAATTTCCCCGGACGGAGACCCCTATTATCCCACCTTCACCTACCCGTTTTATGCAAATTACACGGATCAGGACATTGCCGATCTGTGGGCCGCGTTCCAGACCGTGCCAGCCGTGAATGTGCCGACCCCGTCCCATGAGGTGCCTTTTCCGTTCGATCAGCGATGGGGGATGAAACTTTGGCGGGCGGCTTTTCTGACAAAGCCTGACACCGCACCAGAGGCGGACCGAAGCGATGCTTGGAACAGGGGCAAGCTGCTGGTCAACGGGGCGGCACATTGTGCTGCCTGCCACACAACGCGGAACTTTGCAGGCGCACGCATAGTATCGAAGAGGTTTTCCGGCAACGACGCCTTGCCGGGAGGTGGCAAAGCACCTTCGATCCGGACGCGCGATCTTGTGTCCGAAGGCTGGACAACAGACGATATGGCTTATGCATTGCGATCTGGCATAACGCCGTCTGGCGACGTATTTGGTGGATCAATGGCCGAAGTCGTGCGCTATGGCACGGGCTTTCTGAGCGACGCAGACCTGAATGCGATGGCCACCTACCTGCTGGACAACAAATCATAATCTTGGGAACCCACGAATGATCACGCTCAATCGCCGCCAATTTCTGGCAACATCTGCTGCGTTCAGTGGTCTGTCGGCCAGCACTGGATTTGCGGGCACGCCATTCGCGACCCTGACAGCCCAGCAAAGCGACGTGCAGCTGCTGCCCGGCAACTATGGCAAGACATCGCTTTGGTGCTTTGACGGCGGCTCACCCGGTCCGGAGATTCGCGTGGCGCAGGGGGGGCGTGTCCAGCGCAGATTGGTCAACCGGTTTTCTCAGGGAACGTCGACGCATTGGCACGGCATCCGCATCGACAATGCGATGGATGGCGTTTCCGGCCTGACACAGGATGTGGTCCAGCCGGAGGAAACATTCGACTATGACTTTACTGTCCCGGATGCCGGGACCTATTGGTACCATGCCCATAATAGGTCGTTTGAGCAGGTGGGCAGAGGGCTTTACGGTGCACTGATCGTGGAAGAGGCCGAGCCTCTCGACATTGATCGCGAGGAAGTCCTGATCCTGGATGATTGGCTTATTGACCCCGAAACCGCGCAGATCAAAGACGACTTCGGAGCGCCTCATGATCTCAGCCACGCAGGGCGCATCGGCAACCTGCTGACGACCAATGGAACCTTCAATCTGGGCCTGAGTGCACGCAAGAACGAAAGACTGCGCTTGCGGCTGATCAATGCTGCCAATGCGCGCAATTTCCAACTGGGGCTGGAAGGCCTTGACGGTTGGGCGGTTGCTTTGGACGGCATGCCCCTGGCTGCACCCATTAAGGTGACGGAGCCGATGATCCTCGCTCCGGCTCAACGGATCGACCTGATCGTCGATGTGGTCGCGGATGTTGGTGAAACGGCTCATATTCTTCAGTTCGGCCGGGAAGAGGCCTTCAGCCAGGTTACATTCGAGGTCGTTGAGTGGGGCTCGAAAAATCGTCGAGACGCGCCTTTGGCCTTGCCGCCGAACGACCACAGGATGGTCGACTTGAGTGAAGCCACGATGCTCAGCCTGAGTATGGAAGGCGGTGCCATGGGGCGGATGAGGTCCGCTTCCCTTGGGGGCGAACTCAAGCCGATCGGCGAGATCGTCGAGGCCGGGTATTTCTGGTCGTTCAACGGCAAAGTGGACGGGATCAACGGTGATCCCCTTGCGCGGCTGGACCGCGGCCAGAATGTACGATTGAAGATCGTGAACGACACGGCGTTTCCGCACGCGATGCACCTGCATGGCATTCACTTCCACGAGGTCGCCGAAAACGGCACCCTCGGACCGCTGCGTGACACGACCCTTCTTGAACGGGGTCAGACGCGCGAGATTGCCTTTGTGGCGGACAACCCGGGCCAATGGCTGCTACATTGCCACATGCTGTCGCATGCGGCTTCGGGCATGATGACCAAGATCGTCGTTGGATGACCCCGCGATCCGTCTATCTTGCGTTGGGCGTAGTTACCGTTGCGGTGGCTACCATATTCCTGTGGACCCGGTCCGGCGGAACCGACCATACGGCGGAAAACCTCATCAACTCCTCAGCCGATGTGGCCGCGGGCGAAGTCCTCTATGCCGAAAATTGCGCCGCGTGCCATGGCGCAAATCTGGAAGGTGAAGAAAACTGGCGCAGTCCGCGTGATGACGGAAGCCTGCCCGCACCGCCGCATGATGCAAGCGGCCACACTTGGCACCACGCGGACAGCATGCTGTTCGCCTACACCAAGCTGGGGGGCGCCGAGGTTCTCGCGGCGCAAGGCGTTGACTTCAACAGCGGCATGCCCGGTTTCGGCGACCAACTGAGCGACGGGGAAATCTGGGACATCCTCGCATACATCAAGTCAACATGGCCGGAGCGTGAACGCGCCACGCAAGCCGAGCGCACGGCCCAGGATATTGCCTCACAAGGAGACGGATAATGAAAAGATTCTTGGCTACCACCGCACTGTTAATGCTTCCGATCGCTGCGATTGCAGACGGCATGGACGAAGACCGGATCAAGGAACTGGTGCTGGAAGCCATCCGCGAGAATCCGGGCATCGTGTTCGAGGCCGCGCAGTTGTTCGAACAGCAACAGCAGGCGTTGCAGGCGCAAGCCGCAGCGCAGGTTTTCGATACGGAAAAAGCCACGCTTGAAAATGATCCCAATGCGCCCGTTCTGGGCAATCCGGATGGCGATGTCACGGTTGTCGAATTCTTCGACTACAACTGCCCCTATTGCCGCCGGGTTAAACCTGAAATGGAGGCCCTGCTCGCTGCTGATCCCAACGTCAGGGTCGTTTACCGGGAATGGCCCATTCTGGGGGACGGGTCGGTTTTTGCCGCCCGCGCGGCGCTGGCGTCCCGAAACCAGGGCAAATATGAAGAGTTTCATTGGGCCATGATGCAACTGAAGGAACGCGCAGAGGAAGCATCGATTCTCCGCACTGCGGAAGACATCGGCCTCGATGTTGCACAGTTGCGTCGCGACATGAACGGACCGGAAATCGAAGAACACATACAGACTTCCATGCGGCTTGCGCAATCTCTGGGGTTCAGTGGCACACCTTCATTTGTGATCGGCGACAGTCTTGCGCCGGGCCTGATCCAGGCGGACCAGATGATCGAGCTTGTCGATCAGGCACGGGCCGCCGAATAAGGACAATCCTACGCGGCTGAAGCGTCGTAGCCAGCGTCAGCGATGGCTTGCCGCACGGTCGCCTGTTCCAATGTGCTTTGGACAGTGACAAGGCGAAGGTCCAGATCGGCCGTGACAACGGCTGATGGATCCTTTGCCTTGATGCCGCTTTCTATAGCGGATGTGCAGTGTCCACAGCTCATTTTCGGGACGGAAAAAATCATGAAGGCCTCCATTTTTGGTACAACCTCAGACTTGGTCGTTCCATCGGGAGGAAGGTCAAGCAAATATCAAAAAAAATTAGATACTCTCTTGAGCTTCCAGCAACTGGAAGCCCTATATCAGGGTAAGTTCAACCGAGGAGGCCCTCATGACCGACCCCAATACGATACGTCTATCCGTTTCCGGCATGAACTGTGCGTCTTGTGTGGGCAGGGTTGAGAAGGCTTTGAACGAGGTTCCGGGCCTTTCGAACGTCAGTGTCAACCTTGTGAACGAAACGGCTCAATTTCAGATGGATAATCCGGCCACCACGGGCGTGGCGGTCACGGCCCTCTCGAACGCCGGATACCCGGCACGGACGGGGCGCGTAACATTGAACGTAGACGCCATGTCCTGCGCGTCCTGTGTCGGTCGGGTTGAAAAGGCGCTTGTACGGACACCCGGCGTATTGAATGCGGCGGTCAATCTGGCAACCGAAACGGCTGTGGTAGAGTATCTGCCAGATGCCATCACCCCGGAAAAGATTGCCCGGATCAGTACGGAGGCGGGGTACCCGGCCGAGATTGCGCAGAGCGATGCGCACGAGGACCGATCGGACCGCAAGGCAGAAGAAGCCGACGCGCTGGCGCGCCGTGTCATCCTTGCCGCGATCCTGACCGTGCCGGTGTTCGTTCTGGAAATGGGAAAACATACCATACCCGGCTTTGAGGGCCTGATTGAGAGCACAATCGGCATTCAAACGTCATGGCTGATCCAATTCGCGCTTGCCACGGTGGTTCTTTTCGGACCGGGTTGGGGGTTCTTTGCGAAGGGCATTCCGGCGTTGATCAAGCGTGCCCCGGATATGAACAGCCTTGTCGCACTGGGAACCGGGGCGGCGTGGACTTATTCCGTAGTCGCGACCTTCCTGCCTCAGGTGCTGCCTGACGGTGTGCGCGCCGTCTATTTCGAAGCAGCGGCGGTTATTGTCGTTCTGATCTTGTTGGGTCGCTGGCTTGAAGCGCGGGCCAAGGGCAAGACCGGTGCAGCCATTCAGGCCCTTCTTGGTCTGCAGGCAAAGACAGCCAGGGTCCTGCGTGACGGGCAGGCGACCGAGGTTGACATCAAGGAACTGCGGATCGGCGATCAGATCCTCGTGCGTCCCGGTGAAAGGCTGCCTGTCGATGGCGAGGTCACAGAAGGATCAAGCAACGTCGATGAAAGCATGATCACCGGTGAACCCCTCGCCGTGCCAAAGGCTGCTGGCGAACCGGTGACCGGCGGCACGGTGAACGGCACCGGGAGCCTGACCATAACGGCGACGCGAGTCGGGGCGGATACCACGCTGGCGCAGATTATCCGCATGGTCGAAGATGCTCAGGGGGCCAAGCTGCCGATCCAAGGCCTAGTGGATCGCGTGACCATGTGGTTCGTGCCTGCCGTTCTGGTTCTGGCGCTTGCGACTGTGGTTGTCTGGCTGCTGGTCGGTCCCGATCCGGCTCTGACCTTTGCGCTTGTGGCGGGTGTCTCCGTTCTGATCATTGCGTGCCCCTGCGCCATGGGGTTGGCCACGCCCACCTCGATCATGGTGGGGACAGGACGCGCGGCTGAGATGGGGGTGTTCTTCCGCAAGGGAGATGCGCTGCAACATCTGGATGAAGTTGGCGTTGTCGCATTGGACAAGACCGGGACGGTCACGCAAGGGCAACCCAGTTTGACAGACCTCATCACGGCCGACGGCTTTGACCGGGCAGAGACACTCGCCCTCATCGCATCTGTCGAGGCGCAGTCTGAGCACCCGGTGGCAGAGGCCATTGTGCAGTCCGCAAAGAGCGAAGGCCTGTCCTGGCCCGATGCGACGGAATTCCGGTCCGTGACCGGCTACGGTGTCGAGGCGCTTGTCCAGGGCCGCAAGGTTCATGTCGGTGCGGATCGCTTCATGGTGCAGCAGGGCATTGACACCAGCCCGCTGGAAGACCGCGAAAGGGCCTTGGCCGAAAAGGGACGCACCGCGCTTTATGCTGCGGTGGACGGATCCCTGGCGGCCGTGATTGCCGTGGCAGACCCGGTCAAATCCTCCAGCGCCGAAGTGATCGCAGCTCTGCATGATCGAGGGATCAAGGTCGCGATGATCACCGGAGACAAGAAGGCCACGGCAGATGCCATCGCCCGCGAGGTCGGGATCGACCATGTCATTGCAGGGGTGTTGCCGGATGGAAAAGTCGCCGCCCTGGACGAATTGCGGCAAGGGAACAGCAAGATCGCCTTTGTCGGAGACGGCATCAACGACGCGCCAGCGCTGGCCCATGCCGATGTCGGCATCGCCATCGGAACCGGCACGGATGTCGCAATCGAAAGCGCCGACGTGGTGTTGATGTCGGGCGACCTGCGCGGCGTGGTGAATGCCATCGACGTGTCGCGCAAGACCATGCGCAACATACGGCAGAACCTTATCTGGGCCTTTGGCTATAACGTCGCGCTGATCCCTGTGGCGGCGGGCGCGCTTTACCCGGCCTTTGGATTGCTCCTGTCGCCGGTGTTTGCCGCCGGGGCCATGGCGCTGTCCTCCGTGTCGGTTCTGACCAACGCGCTGCGGCTGCGACGGATCAAGGCGACGATGTCGGAACAGGATCCGCCCCACGACGCGGAGACGAAATTCGCAACGCAGCCCGCAGAATAGGAGACAGGTGTGAACATCGGAGAAGTATCAGAACGCGCGGGTTTGCCAGCGAAGACAATCCGCTACTACGAAGACATCGGCCTTGTCCGGCCTTTGCGCAGCGACAACGGCTATCGCGCCTTTCGCGACAGCGACATCCACAAGCTCGCATTTCTCGGTCGCGCCAGGACGTTCGGGTTCTCGATCGAAGACTGCCGCACGCTGCTTGATCTCTATGAAGATGAGACGCGGGAAAGTGCACAGGTCAAGGCTGTCGCTCAAGAGCATCTGGCCGCCGTTGACGAAAAAATCGCCCAGCTCAAGTCGATGCGAGAGACCCTGGCTCACCTCGTTGACGCCTGCCAGGGCGATCACCGCCCCGATTGTCCAATCCTGAAAGATCTGGCCAAAGACCCGTAACGCACGATGCCTGGGCCAGACATTTATGGGGTTTCATGCCGTTTCGATATATCGTCTTGAAACCCTCCAGCGCTGGAATGTTGTTCCTCCACAAATAGAATCCATGATGGAGAGATCAGATGTCTGAAGATGCGATCGGGAAATCTCGTGGCGGGTCCGACACCCGTTCAAGTGAAGGTGCAGCACATTCGGGAGGCCATTCAGGTTCATCCTATGGCCGGTTTCTGGCGATGGTCGGCACATCGACTGCGATCATGTTCGGCCTGATGTACATCAACTCGTACTCCTTCGAACATGTCTACTGGAGCGAAACCCGATTTTACATGACGTTCATCATGGGCGCGACGATGGCGACCGTGATGCTCCTTTTCATGTTGAACATGTACAAGAACAAGGGCGTCAACGCCGCGATCATTCTCGGGTCTGTCGTGATGTTCGCCGGCGCGCTCTGGCTCGTGAGAAGCCAGGAGACCATTCAGGACGAAAGCTGGATGAGCGCGATGATTCCGCACCACTCCATTGCGATCATGACAAGCGAACGGGCCGAGCTGACAGATCCAAGGGTCGAGGCGCTGGCTTCGGAAATTGTGACGGCGCAAAACCGCGAAATTTCCGAAATGCGTTTCCTCATAGATGACATTGAGGCAAATGGCGAAGCCGGTCCTGAATGGCCACTTGGTGAAGCGGACGGTCCGGCTGAAATGGAGGGGCTTCAAGAAGCGATTGCAACCCCGGTGATTGCCGGAATCCGTCCTGCACCGCTCAAAGCCGAAGAAATAACACGCGCACTGGGGTCCGACGGACAATGCCGTTTCATTCGCGCCGTGAACGCCGATCCCATTCTGGTCACGGACGGGGCGGGGAACGGCGTCGCCAAGATATCCGGATCGCTGGTCAACTTCACGTCGCAAGACACAGTGACGTCCGGTGGCGTCCTGTCTGCCGATGGTGGCCAATTCACGCTGGCGCCGGGTGACGCGGACGGTGAAGACGCCACCCTGCTGTTTGAATTGACGGGAGAGACGCCTCTGACTGTCGGATTTACCGGGTATTGGACCTGCAACGGTTAAAGGATTTAAAGGAACGCGTCATGACGAGAGAGGCAAAATCCACCCCGAAGACGGCGGTTTTGTACCGAATGGTGATGGAGGAGCATGTTTGTCCCTATGGGCTGAAAATCGAAGGACCTGCTTGAGCGGGAGGGGTATTCGATTGAGGACCGGCCTCTGAACACCCGCGAGGAAACGGATGCTTTCATGGAAGAACACGGTGTCGAAACGACTCCGCAGACCTTTATCGGCAATGAAAGAATTGGTGGCTATGACGCGCTGAGGGAATTTTTCGGCCAGGACGTAAAGGATGACGACGAGACGACTTATCAACCCGTCATTGCGATATTCGCGGTCGCATTCCTTATGGCGCTTGGTCTCAGTTGGGCGTTTTACGGTTCGATCCTGACGCTGCGGGCATTCGAGTGGTTCATCGCGATCTCGATGAGCTTTCTTGCTGTTCAAAAACTGCAGGACGTCGAGACGTTTTCCACGATGTTTCTGAACTACGATCTGCTTGCCCAGAAATGGGTGCGCTATGGCTATGTCTATCCCTTCGGCGAAGCACTTGCCGGTATTCTCATGGTCGCCGGTGCCTTGGTCTGGATCAGCGCGCCTGTTGCACTGTTCATCGGTACGGTCGGAGCGGCTTCAGTTTTCAAGGCCGTCTACATCGATAAGCGCGAGATCAAGTGCGCCTGCGTGGGCGGCGGTTCAAACGTGCCGCTGGGTTTCGTGTCCCTGACCGAAAACCTGATGATGATATTCATGGGCGTCTGGATGTCGGCGCGTGCGATGGGCCTCTTTTAGGCCTAACCATCCGTTTTCAAAGCGGTCACAGGGTCGCCAAGTGCAGCCCTGCTCAGCGCGTCGAGAACGGCTTCGGACGTCAGAACCTCGGACAGGATGATCCCGTCTGGCGCGTTTGGCCCGTAGACGATGTTGAACGGGATGCCAAACCTGTTGTGGCTTTCCAGATACCGGGAAATGTCAGTGCTGGGCCTAGTCCAGTCTGCCCGCATCGCAACGACATTATCACCCCGCAGTTGGTCGACCACGGGCGCACGGTCCAGCACCAGCGTCTTGTTGGCCTTGCACGTCAGGCACCAGTCTGCGGTCACGTCGACAAAGACGGTTTTTCCCTGCGACACCAGTTTCGGTATCTCGGAGCGATCGAACGCGACCCAGTCCTGGCCCACCGCTCTCGTCTGCGGCGGGATTGTCAGCGCCGTCGGCACCAGAAGGCTGAGAACAGCAACCACCACCAGCGCTGTCGGGCGCGTCAATCTGCCCGGCAAACGTATTGTTGCGAGAAGAATGAAAAGGCTCGTCATAAGCAGCACGGTCATGGCCACCCGGCCACCCGCCACCCCTATCAGTACCCAGAGCAGCCAGATCGCGGTCCCGGCCAGAAGACCGGCAAGCACCCATTTGACGACAACCATCCAACGTCCCGGCCTGGGCAACAACCGGACCAGACCAGGCTTCCCCGCCAGAACCAGATAGGGCAGGGAGAGCCCAAGCCCCAGAGCCGTGAAAACGAGAATGACATCAATCGGGCGCCCGGACAGGGCAAAGGCAACCGCTGTCCCCAAAAACGGGGCCGAGCAGGGCGTGGCCAGCACCGCCGCGAAGGCGCCTGTTGCAAAATCTCCGCCATACCCGTCGCGACCGCTTGATCTGGCCAGCCGTGACTGCAACCCGGAGGGCAATGAAACTTCGAACACCCCGAACAGATTGGCAGAGAACACGGCAAGCACCAGAAACATGACGGTCAGGAAAACAGGGCTTTGGAATTGCAGGCCCCACCCAACGGTGACGCCGACGGATTGCAGAACCAGAATGATTGCGGCGAGGGCCCACATGAACACCAGAACGCCAAGCGCCGACATCAGGAACCCATTCCGGACCTCGTGCGCTGGCTTGTTTCCATGATTGAGAACCGATGTCAGCTTGATGGACAGGACAGGCAGAACACAGGGCATGACATTCAGGATCAGACCGCCAAGAAAGGCAAAGGCCGCAATCGCCAGGATTTGCGTCAGATCCGGCAGGTTCGCCATAACCTCGAATGGTGCACCCGGGATGCGGTCTGACCAAGCGGGCTGCGCTGTCACCGCGCGTGATCCATCGGTCAAAGTCAGTTGCAGGGGCGGCGGATCCTCCCCTTGCGCGAGAAGAGGCAGCTTGGCCCAAAGGGCTGTTCCCGCATCATCGGTTCGGATGTCCGGTTTGCCAAAGGTGAATTCCGGCCCCAGTTCCGGAAAGATATCCGGCTTCACAAAGGCATTCGCACTGCGCGCCGTCACATAAAGCGCATCATCCGCGATCACCGCCGTTTCGACAATGATGTCGCTCTCTTCGGGACCAAGCGGCACCCGCTGGGCATACTCCGAAATCAGGCCCGCCGCCTTCGCGTCAATCCCGGTGCCCGCCGGAATTGTCAGTGCGAGATCGAAATCATGCGGCACACAGACAGTCGAGCACGCCAGCAATGAAACACGCGCCTGCAATGTTGCGGACTGGCCCGCAGTTTCGAGAACTGCCTGAATGGGCAGGACGACACGGGTCTTGTAGCCAAAATTCTCGATGCCGAATGCCGTGAAGCGCTCAGGCGCGGGCCAGAGCATCTGTGCGCTCACCAGATTTTCCGATCCATCCCATGAAATTTCAGGCGGCAGACCCACCTCGCCGGGCGAACGCCAATAGGCTTTCCAGCCCTCGGCCAGCTCGACATCCAGGCCAAGGGAAAGGGTTCTGGAGGTTTCCGCGACCCCATTTTCAACGGAGATGAGCCGGGCCGTGATTGTTGAATTCTCGTAGGTATCGCTCGATGCAGCAAAGCCCATGGAGGCCCAAAGGCAAGCCATGAGAAGGAAGAATAGGCGCAACGTGGTTCGCATCATCTTTTGGCTCGCTTCCACCCTTGTCCCGAGATCGAAATCCGAAGCACCTCTATGGCTGCATCTCCCGGTTGGTCAACTTTACAAACGGATACAATGTCGTTTGTGAAGCCATCCCGCTGCGAGAATAACGCGACGAAGTCCGCGTTCGTAGCAGGAAGGCCAATAGAAGCTTTTTTCTTCATTGAACATTTCAATCGCAACCGCGGCCTCCAACCTTCCAGCGCTGGAAATTGAAACCAAATGCGGATGACTTAGTTGAACGCTTAGCAATTGAGAGAAGGAAGAAGAGGTGTTGTCACATTAACGGTCCTGAGGTTGCTGGTTCATTGATCTGGGCGTAGGC
>OJGD01000054.1_pt1 | contig 69765 bp, 62 predicted proteins | sample 1594571 | NCBI WGS metagenome assembly OJGD01 (sample SAMN05416771, study PRJEB24817) | seawater metagenome | isolation source: Sea water | place: Canada:Atlantic | collected 2013-11
GTCCGCCTCAGCAGTTGAGGAGGCGCATTATAGAGATACCATGATGGGAGTCAACACACTTTTTAAAAGAATTTTAAAAACATTTAAGTCCGTACAAAAACCGAACACTTCGGTTAACTATCAACCACTTAACGATGAATAAGTAAGCAACTTGGCTACTTAATCACCACCAGCTGATATTTCTTTTTACCGAGCTTCACAAGGTAATAGCCATCAAACAATGAACGCCCCTCGGAAAACACACCCCCGACATTCATATTATCCGCCAAACCTATCGCCACACCGTTTACCAAAACGGCATTTCGACCCAAGGCGTCTTTTATTTGCTTGCCGGCCCCCATACCGATATCAGCAAGTAATTGTGTTAAAGGTCTATCTTTTAAGTCTGCACGACTTAAATCTGCGGTCGGCAGCCCATCCAACTGCAACTGCCTGAAGTCTGCAGCCGACAGCTCCGCCAACTCTCCGGAAAACAGCGCCTCGGTAATTCGCTGCGCACCAGCCAACTCATCGTCACCGTGAATAAGCCTGGTCATCTCCTCTGCCAATACGCGCTGGCCCGAAGGGCGACCCATTTCTCGGTCATCAGCCTCAATTGCATCAATATCCGCCAAAGACAAAAAAGTGAAGTAACGGAGAAACTTATAGACATCCGCGTCAGCAGTAGCCAACCAAAATTGATAGAAGGCATAAGGAGAAGTTTTTGCAGGGTCAAGCCAAATCGTACCGGACTCGGTCTTGCCAAACTTTGTGCCATCAGCTTTGGTAACCAGCGGCATCGTCAACCCGTGAACCGCTGCGCCATGCTGGCGGCGAGTTAGATCAACCCCCGCAATGATATTACCCCACTGGTCGGATCCACCTAGCTGCAAAGTACAGCCATGTCTTTTATACAACTCAGAGAAATCCATGCCCTGCAATAATGAATAGCTAAACTCGGTGAACGAGATCCCCGAACCCTCTCTGTTAATACGCTGTTTCACCGACTCCTTCGCAATCATTGTATTTACAGAAAAATGCTTACCTATATCACGCAAGAACTCCAACGCCGTCATTGGACCAAACCAATCGAGGTTATTTGCCACCTCAGCAGAGTTTTCGCCGCAATCAAAATCAACGAAACACGAAACTTGCGCCTTCAGACGGTCAACCCATAACGCAACCACATCCGGCGTATTAAGTTGGCGCTCTTGAGCCTTAAAACTTGGATCGCCTATAAGGCCCGTTGCACCACCAACAAGCGCAATCGGCTTGTGGCCCGCCTGCTGAAAACGACGCAATGCCAATAACGGCACAAGATGACCAATATGAAGGCTATCCGCAGTGGGATCAAAGCCGCAATATAGCGTTCGAGCGCCTTCAGCAAGATACTCAGACAAACCATTCTCACCCGTCATCTGGGCAACAAGACCTCTCGCCTCTAGCTCAGGGAGTAAATCTGCATTTACTGCTGTCATACACCGACCTTCAATTAAATAGATGGCGCAAATCACCCGATGCAGATGATTTGCAAAAATAGGAAAATACCGAAGTGCCGGCAAGATACAACAACCGACAAAAAATGCAAACTCGGAAAAGCTGACATGCCGCCGCACTCAAGCTAGAATCTACTTTAACTCTCGGTAATTACGGGCTTCAAGCACGCAGTACATTTGTTATACTGCGCAAAAAATCATCAACGGGCATGTAGTATTAGACCTATGCAAAAATGGATTCCCAAAAGGCACGCCGTTCGCAAATTAAGCAATGGCAAATTTCCGCGACGCCACTTGGCCCTTGCTGCATCAACGCTTATTGCTCTTGGCCTATCACTCCTATTATTGCCCGGTGAAAATGCTGAGGCCAAGCGCACTGCCATACCTTTAAATTTAGAGCTCAGCCCTGCTCGAGCAGCTAGCAGCCCAGCCGATACAACGCCACCGCCAATAGAAGATGCCGAAAAACCCTGGACAGAAGTGCAAGTGAAAGCTGGCGATTCATTGTCGGCAATCTTTAGCCGCGCCAATCTCACGCCGCAAGCCCTTCACGAACTGCTAACCACTGCACCGAAAGCTAAGGCACTCAACAAAATTCGTCCCGGCCAAAAATTATCGTTCCAAATAGATGATAGCGGCGAACTCTCTGCAATGAGTTACCAGCTAGACAAGTTAAATAGCCTCGTTTTCGAACGCGGAGTAACTGGCTTCGGCACAACCGAGCTAGCAGAAACACCAGAAATCCGACAACGCGTTGCCAGCGCAACAATTACCTCCTCACTATATAAAGCTGCGCAGGATGCAGGGGTAAACCAAAGTATAATTATGGAACTCGCCAATATATTCGGCGGGGTGCTGGACTTCGTTTATGACGTCCGCAAAGACGATTACTTCATTGTTATATATGAAGAACTATACTTAAACGGCGAACGTCTAGGCAGCGGGCAAATTCTTGCGGCGCAGTACTTTAATCAAGGTCGCTCCTTTGAAGCATACCGCTACATCAATACCAAAGGCGAAGTCGACTACTTCTCTGAAAGCGGCGAAAGCATGCGCAAAGCCTTTTTGCGGGCACCGCTAGATTTCACCAGGATCAGCTCGGGCTTCAATCCCAAGCGCCTACACCCTGTATTCAAAACCGTGCGCCCGCACCGCGGCATAGACTACGCAGCACCGCGCGGCACACCAGTTTACGCCGCCGGCGACGGCCGCGTTTCAGATGCGGGGTACTCAAAAGCCAATGGCAATTACGTTTTCATCAAACATGGCGAAGCGTATATCACCAAGTACCTGCATCTCCATAAGCGAGCGGTATCCAAGGGTGAGCGTGTTCGGCAACGCGAAACCATCGGCTGGGTTGGCTCCACAGGCTACGCCACCGGACCACACCTGCATTATGAGTTTTTAGTTAACGGCGTACACCGCAATCCAGCCACCATTGTCACCAAGCTGCCACCACCAACAAAGGTGAACAGTGGAGAAATGTCGACATTTAAAAATCAAATATCTGGCATGCAGCTGCAGCTTAAAACCTACGCCGCGCAACGTAACTACAACAGTATTGACGCGGGCTAATGGGTTCGAAATACATTGGCCTGATGTCGGGCACCAGCTTAGATGGCATAGACGCCGCTCTAATTGACGTGGACGGCGACAACACCGTCCAGTTTGTATCCAGCGTGTCAGCCGCCATCCCCGCTGCGCTAAAAGCCGACATATTACAACTCTGCTCAACGAGTGATGGCGAAATAGAACTACTGGGCCGAACAGATCGTGAAGTCGCTCGTGTTTTCGCCAATGCAGCCCTGCAATTATGCAAGACGGCTAAACTCGACCCCAAAGATATCACCGCAATCGGCAGCCACGGACAAACCGTGCGGCACCGGCCACCCGATAGCACCCGCCATCACACGCAAGCCTTTACCCTACAGATCGGCGACCCCAACACCATCGCGGAAATAAGCGGCATTACCACCATTGGCGACTTTCGCCGCCGCGATATAGCGGCGGCTGGCCAAGGCGCACCGCTGGTACCGGCATTTCACGCCGCAGTATTTGCCAGCCAAACCGAAGACCGAGTTATTCTCAATATTGGCGGCATGGCAAACATCAGCCTCCTCCAAAAGAATGGCGACGTAATCGGTTTCGACACTGGGCCGGGCAATGTTCTTATGGATAGCTGGATAAAAACCAGCCTGAATCAAGACTTTGATCGCGACGGCAACTGGGCAGCCAGCGGCACATCAAATGACGCACTTTTACAGCACCTGTTGAACACCGATTTCTACCGCCAAACCGGCCCCAAAAGCACAGGACGCGAGCAATTCAATTTGCGGACCATTCTGAACACGCTTATGCAATTTCCGCCGATAGCGCCGAATGACGTCCAAGCCACGCTACTTGAACTCACCGCACGCAGCATTTGCGATGCGATAGAAAAAACCAGCGAGAATCAGGCGCCAGTATTTTTATGCGGTGGCGGCAGTGCAAATTTAGCGCTTCGCAGACGCATTAAAGAGTTACTTACCCAGCGATCAGTATCAGATACCCAGCAACTTGGTATTCCACCAGACTGGGTTGAGGCGGTCGCATTTGCGTGGCTGGCCAAGCAAACACTCAGCCATCTGCCAGGTAATATACCGGCTGTAACTGGTGCGAAAGGACCACGTATTCTTGGCGCGATTTATCCAGCGTGATTACAAATACGCTAGCTCAGATAGCAAAGCGGGGAAAAAAGAAGAAAATGGCAGGATGCTAGCGAGGGCCTAGCAGATGCTAGGCCAACGAAAATCAAACAGAGAAGGAAGATCCGCAGCCACAAGTAGTGCTGGCATTTGGGTTACTAACTACAAATCGAGAACCTTCGAGACCCTCGGTGTAATCAACTTGAGCGCCATCAATATACTGATAACTTAGAGGGTCGACGAGAACCGTTACTCCATCGCGCTCAACCAAGGCGTCATCTTCCTCGGCGATTTCATCAAAAGTAAATCCGTACTGAAACCCCGAGCATCCACCACCGGTAACAAATACACGCAATTTCAAATCATCATTGGCTTCGGACTCAACTAAGTTTTTAACCTTAGCAACCGCCTTATCCGTCAATGTCAGTACTGACGGTGTGAATTGTTCAACCGCAGACATATATCACCTCACTACTACCCGTGCGCCAATATGCGCCACTACTAACCTAATTATCTTCTTTTCCGACTAATTTAGTCAAGTATTTGCCGCCCGACGCCTTTTACGGCAGCAATGCCACGCCTTGCAGCCCCATCGTTTCTGGCAAACCAAACATTAAGTTCATGTTTTGAATAGCCTGCCCAGACGCCCCCTTAACCAAGTTATCAATAACCGACAACACAACAACGGTATCTCTATTTTGCGGACGATATAAAGCGATGCGGCACGTGTTTGCGCCGCGTACTGTGCGCGTTTGCGGCAAACTGCCCAGGGGCATCACATCCACAAACGGTGCATCGGCATACCGCTTTTCAAACATAAACTGCAACTCATCCAAGGGCACAGCGGGATCTAACAGCTCGGAATACAAGGTGGCGTGAATACCGCGCACCTGCGGTAATAAATGGGGCGTAAAGGTCAAATTTACCGCACCACCAGCAGCCAAAGCTAACTCCTGCTCGATCTCTGGTAAATGCCGATGACCGGCCACGCCATAAGCTTTAAAGCTCTCGGACAATTCTGCGTACAAATTGTCGATCTTCGCCTGCCGACCCGCACCGCTCACACCCGAGGCAGCACTTGCAATCAACCGCTTGGGATCAACCAGCTTTTGCTCAAGCAAAGGAATAAAGCCGAGCTCGATCGCCGTTGGATAGCAGCCGGGACAAGCAATTAACTTCGCGTTACGAATTTTATCCGCATTTCGCTCTGGCAAACCGTAAACCGCCATCGCGAGCACGTCCGGACAAATATGCTTCTCGTGGTACCACTTTGACCACAACTCAGCATCCGCAATCCTGAAATCTGCAGACAAATCAATTATACGAGTACCTGCCGCCAACAGCTCGGGCACCATATTCATCGCGACATTGTGAGGTGTCGCGAAAAAAACCACATCGCAGCTTACCAATGCATCCACATCTGGCGCGGTAAAGCGCAGATCAACCACGCCACGCAAACTCGGGAACAATTCATCTACTGCCACACCGTCTTCTGCGCGCGATGTAATCATCGCCACTTCGGCCTCAGCATGGGTAGACAATAAACGCAGTAATTCTGCACCTGTATAACCAGTACCACCTACTATCCCAACTTTTAACACTAGACTTTCTCTCCCTTAACGCTGTTCATTTTGCGGTTCGATAACGTTCTTACCCGTCGTCGACACCGACTCGTCTTTCTCGCGCAGCAGGTGATCCCAGCCGCGAACCAAATCCCTCGCTAACACATGATACACGGGCTCGCTCATTACCAATTTCGACACCGCAGTTGCGACTAGCGCGCTTACCATTAAAGCCGGCAGTATATCGTGATTATTACCTGTCAGCTCCAGCACAATGACAAAGGCCGTTATTGGTCGCTGAACCACACCAGCAAAATAGCTTGCCATACCAACCAAGATCAATGACACCACCGGAACCTGCGGAAAAAGCGGCCCCATAGCAGACCCCAGCTCGGCCCCAGCAGCTAAACTCGGCGAAAAGATACCGCCGGGTATACCGCTGAAATACGTGAGTAGCGTTGCCAGTATTTTGCCCGCAGCAGTTAACCAACTCCCCTCTGACTGCCCTGCTAAAAGTGACCTGGCCTCAACGTAACCGCTACCCATGGTTAGCCCATCGGACAGTATTGCCATAGCGGCTAAAAATATACCAATAACAAACGCGACTCGCAGCGGCCGCCGCGCTACTAACGGTGCAATCGCACGATTACCCTGAACCAAAAACAAGCTAAATAGCCCGCCCAACAAACCGCACGCCGCGCTTACACCAATAATATAGGGGTAATTAGAGAATGGCACCGCCGTAACATCTGGGACACCGAAATAGCTATAGTGTCCCGCAAAGGCCAACACCACCACCCCCGACAGGATGATCGCCATAATAAACGTACCGGTCGTTCGCGCCTCCATCGATTGCTGCAACTCTTCAATCGCGAACACGATACCCGCAAGTGGCGCATTAAAGGCCGCGGAAACACCGGCCGCGCCGCCCGCCACAATTAAACTGCTTTCCACCTGCCGCTGTTTTAGCTTTGCCCAGATACCAAATTTGTACATCAAGGCTGCGCCGACGTGCACACTGGGACCTTCGCGCCCCACCGTTGCACCTACCAGTAAACCTGCACAAGTCAGCAAGACCTTCAGCGTTGCCACCCGCAGCGACAAAAAAGGTCCACGCAGCCAATGGTAACTCTGTTTATGTGCTAGTAAGACCTGCGGGATACCACTGCCTCGGGCTGCTTTGCCCCCCCAATTCATCACCCACACAATGGCCATCAACCCAAGCGGGGTGATCAATAAAAAGGCATAGGGGTAACGGTCGAACACAGCTTCTGTGATCGAAAAACTTTCTTCGGACAGCCATGCAAAGCTCTGAATAACCAAACCGACTGTTAGCGCGCCAAACCAAAACACACCGCGCGTCTTCCAATCTTCAACCGTACCTAGCTGACGACGGGTATGTCGATTACCCAGCGTCCACCACAGACGAAGTCTGCGAGCAGTCTGAGTACGTTTATTTTTGGCGGTCATGTAATTAAGAGGCCTGTGCAGGCGGCAGAGCTTAATGAGAATGCGCGAGATAAAAATTAATACGGCAAGCCGCAATTGGCTAACAGATATTGTATGCTAATTCACTGGCAACACCCAGCGCCCAAAAAGTGATTTTATCAGACACCGATGATAGCAATGACAATGTGTCTAAATCACGCCACCCAGAAACAATTTATTTAGGTACTGCATTATGCTTTGGCTGAAAGCGTTCCACATCATCGCCATTGTTTGCTGGTTCGCCGGAATTTTTTATCTCCCTAGGCTATTTGTTTACCACGCCATGGCAGAAGATCAAGCGACACGCGATTATTTAAAAGTCATGGAGCGTAAGCTCTATCGTTTTGTTAGCCCCTTTGCTGTGTTGACTATCGCTTTCGGCGCACTGCTAATTGCGCAAAATATTGAATACTACCTAAGCGCTGACTGGCTGCACCTTAAACTACTTTTTGTCGCTGCTCTAATTGCTTACCACCTGTATTGCGGTCATTTAGTGAAAACCTTTGCCGACGATCACAACACGAGAAACCACGTCTTTTATCGCTGGTTTAATGAAGCCCCGGTCGTCGCTTTGTTTGCAATAGTGCTACTTGCCGTCCTGAAACCCTTTTAATGATTAGACGCTGCCTGCTCTGGCGATAATTAGCTCAGCACGTGATAATGCCCACTGACATTTTTACAATTAAGATTTTTATATGACTAGCTCCGAGCAACTTTTTGAGACCGCCCGCCATCGCATCCCAGGCGGAGTCAACAGTCCAGTTCGCGCCTTTAAAGCGGTTGGTGGCACCCCGAGGTTCATCGACCGCGCCTCAGGCCCCTACCTATTTGACGTAGAAGGTAAGCGGTATATCGACTACGTTTTGTCGTGGGGGCCCATGTTACTCGGCCACGCTCACCCCGACGTCATTGCCACCGTCACCGCCCAGCTGCAAAAAGGCCTGAGCTTCGGCGCGCCGACGGAAATTGAAACTCAACTTGCAGAAAAACTTTGTAGCATCATGCCGGGCATGGACATGGTGCGCATGGTTAATTCCGGTACCGAAGCTACCATGAGCGCTATCCGCCTCGCCCGCGGCTATACCGGACGCGACAAAATCATTAAATTTGAAGGCTGCTATCACGGCCACTCCGACTCACTGCTCATTAAAGCCGGATCGGGCGCACTCACCATGGGCGTCCCTAGCTCACCCGGCGTACCCGCCGCGCTGGCAGAGCACACAATAACGCTCAGCTATAACGATATAGACAGCGTGCGCGCCGCCTTCGCGGAATATGGCGATCAAGTTGCCTGCATTATCGTTGAGCCGGTTGCCGGCAATATGAACTGCGTTCCACCAATACCCGGTTTTCTCGAATGCCTAAGAGAGAGCTGCGACCAAAGCGGCTCAGTTCTTATTATCGATGAAGTCATGACCGGCTTCCGCCTCGGCCTGCAAGGTGCCCAAGGCTATTACGGTGTGACCGCGGATATCACCTGCCTCGGCAAGGTTATCGGCGGCGGCATGCCGGTTGCGGCCTTTGGCGGCAAACGCAATATCATGGAACACATCGCCCCAAGCGGACCGGTGTACCAAGCAGGAACGCTCTCTGGCAACCCTATTGCCATGGCTGCCGGACTCTGCATGCTAAAACACATTGAACAAGACGGCTTTTATGAACCGGTTTTTCAAAAAACCGATAACCTCATCACAGGCTTAAAGGCGCGCGCCGATGCCGCAGGTATTGCCATGACGAGCAATCATGTCGGCACCATGTTCGGGGTGTTTTTTACCGAGACAGAGCACATCACCAACTACCAGCAGGTCATGGCCTGTGATACCGAACGCTTCAATCGATTCTTCCACGGTATGCTTGAGGGCGGCGTGTATCTCGCCCCAGCATCCTATGAAGCCGGCTTTTTATCCGCGGCACACAGCGATGCCGATATTGAAGAAACCCTGAACATTGCCGAGCATGTTTTTAAAACCCTGCGCTGAGAACAGATTATGGCTATATCACTAACGCGGGGCGCTTTCCCCAACACCCGATTGCGCCGCATGCGCGCGAAAGAGGTAACTCGTCGCCTAATGCGCGAACACCAACTTGGTGTGAATGACCTCATTTATCCTATGTTTGTTTGCGAAGGTAGCGGCGAACGCCAGGCGGTTGGCTCAATGCCAGGTATCGAGCGTCTAAGCGTTGACCTAATAGTGAAGGAAGCCAAGTTGCTCGCCGCGCTGGGTATTCCCGCCATCGCCTTATTTCCCGTGGTCGGGGCTGAAAAAAAATCCCTGCTCGCTGAGGAGGCCTACAATCCGAATGGCCTCGCCCAAACCGCAATCAAAGCAATTAAAGACGCCGCCCCAGAGCTGGGCATTATCACCGACGTCGCCCTAGATCCTTACACCACCCACGGCCAAGACGGCATCATTGATGCAGAGGGCTATGTGCTGAATGACCGCACCGTTGAGGCTTTGTGTCTACAAGCCAAAGCGCAGGCTGACGCCGGGGCAGACATTGTTGCCCCCTCGGACATGATGGACGGTCGCATCGGCTCTATTCGACAAATATTAGAAAGCACAGGGCATATCAATACCTGTATTCTGAGCTACGCGGCAAAATACGCCTCCGCCTATTACGGGCCGTTTCGCGACGCGGTCGGTTCAGCGGGCAATTTGGGTGGCGGCAACAAATATACTTATCAAATGGATCCGGCCAATAGCAATGAAGCCCTGCACGAGTGCGCGCTGGATCTTGCTGAGGGTGCCGATATGATTATGGTCAAACCGGGCATGCCCTATTTAGATATCGTGCGCCGCGTTAAAGATGAGTTTGCTGTACCAACCTATGCCTACCAAGTAAGTGGCGAATACGCGATGCATTGCGCCGCATTTGAAAAAGGCTGGCTAGACAAAAATACCGTCATGATGGAGTCCTTACTGGCCTTTAAGCGGGCTGGTGCTGATGGCGTATTGACGTACTTTGCCAAAGACGTGGCATTATTACTGAATAACTAGTATTTACGCTGTCACACAGAGCGCTTATCGTAAGCTTGGATAAAATAAACAACTTCAGGGGATCTACCATGCAAAAAAGACTACTGGCCTTAGCCATATTGGCTGCAAGTGCATCTGTTTCTACTCAGGCCGATATTGTCGGCGCCAGTGCTGGTGCCTATATGTGGAAGCAAAGCTGGGACGGTCATGTAAAATCCGGGCCAGACAGTATCGATATGAACGATGACCTTGGCTATGACGACGAAACAGGTAAAAGTTTCTACGTTGCCCTAGAACATCCCGTCCCCGTTTTGCCGAACATTCGCCTACAGCGCACCGATCTCGATATTTCTGAATCAAATCAGCTATCTCGCAACTTTACGTTTGAAGGCGATGTCTACACAGCGGCTGACACAGTGAACTCAACCACTGACTTAACACATACTGATGCCACCCTGTACTATGAGATTCTCGACAACTGGGTCAATCTTGACGTCGGTTTAACCGTGCGCATGTTTGACGGTGAAGTTCGCTTGGCAACGACCGGCCGCGAAGGCTCAATTGAGCTAGACGCGCCAGTGCCAATGGCCTACGTCAATGCGCGCTTTGACCTTCCACTCACTGGTCTTTACGCATCTGCACTCGCTAACGTGATTTCCTACAGCGACAGCAGTGTGACTGATATGAGCGTGGGACTAGGCTATGAATTCGGCGTAGTCGGACTTGAGCTCGGCTACCGTAACTTCGACGTCGACCTTGAAGACGATGGTGAAGAAGCCAAAGTCACTGTTGACGGTTACTTTTTTGGTGTCGTTATCGACATCTAATTTCGCAACAAGAATCATAAAAAAGGCGCAATCTATTGCGCCTTTTTTTGTTTAATATTGTCTGATATCTCCAAAACACTATTTCGCCGCCTAACCACGCTGACAAATATGACCCTCACCATGCCCTTAAAAACACTTTCACTGATCGCCGCCCTGACTGCAAGCCCCTTGGCATCCGCTTGCGAATGCCTGTGGGAAGGCCCATTCAAATCAGTCTACGCCAATGCCGACTTGGTAGTTTACGGCGAAGTGAGCAACACCCAAGGCAATGGCTTTGATTTAGTCGTCGACACCGTTTTACAAGGCAGTGAATACCGAGAGCAGATTCGAATCTGGGGGAAAAAGGATGATTTATGCCGCCCCGAAGCCGAGCAGTTCACCCCGGGTAGCGAATGGGTTATGGCGCTAAAGCGCATCGACAATCCGCCGGCAGATGCATTCAACCCCTTCAAAGCAAATATCAGTTTTGGCCGCCAGGACGATTTCAGCCTTTCCAGCTGCGGCGTTTACTGGCTGCCAGTAAAGCAACAGCGGGTATCAGGAAACATTTTGGACGGCTCGCGCTGGCAATACCTAGACACCAAAAAGACACCGATAATTATGTCGATATTTGTCGCGTGGATTAAAGACATCTTGCCAGATCAAGCAATAGCCGAAGCATCAAAACCACAAAACCAAGCTCGACAACTACTCAACGAAACGAAAATTCACCTGTGGGAAGAGCGGCGCAACCCCCTACCGGACGCAGATGACCTCGACTTCCGGCCGCCTAGCAGACTGCCGAACATTGAGACCAATGACAGCGAGGAGCCATCAAACAAGACTGAGTAACTCGTCCAACATCCTCAATGACATCCCCCAAATACGGCGCTTACCATAATTATAACAGGGCAATGTCATTGCAAATCTTCCACGTTTTAACTCCATAGTCTCGCGCTGCACCGGGTCCATCAGGTAGCTCATGGGAATCCATACCGCCTCAGCCACCTCATGATTGGCCTCGATGCTTACCGCCGTATGCAGTCGAAAAACGTAGGGCGTTACCACCATGGGTTGGCGACCAGAATGGGGGCGACTCACAATGTCAGACAGGCGGCCAATACAGTGGCCGGCCTTGTCTAAATAAATACCCGTTTCTTCTTCTGTTTCACGCATTGCCGTACGCAAACCGGTAATATCGCCTCGATCCATGCGGCCACCGGGAAATGCCATGTGTCCCGACCACGGATCACCCTCGCGATCGGCCCGCTTAATCATCAAGATTTCAAGGTGATCATTCAGCTCACGTATAATAATCGCCACTGCTGAACGCTTTACCCATCGCCGCCACCAACGCTGGCGGGGCTTAAATTTATCTAGCCGCTCTACAATATGTTGAAGCGCCACCGCTTCAGGTGTGTTTACTATCAATACCAACCCCTTTAGCCGGCGCGAAGCCAAGTTGTCGCGCGAGCGCTAAGCTTACCGAGACCCGCATGCAGTAGTTATTTTATCCGCGGCCAGCACCACCCAAAAGCGCCCACCGCTGGCAAAATCGTCTCGTTTAAAAAACGCTACCACTATAAAATGATGACTATAATACCACCACACGTTGATCCTCTACCGACACTACAAAATACGGCGCATCGCATATGCATTCTGATGACAAAGTGGATATTGCCAGTCGCGAAGAGCTTGAAACGCTGCTCAGGCTTTTTTATCAAGATGTTTTAAGCGACCGTATCATCGGATTTTTCTTTACAGACGTCATCGCCTTCTCACTGGAGCAACACCTACCTCGCGTTATCGATTTCTGGGCGCAAATTCTATTCGGAGAGTCGAGTTACCAAGGTCAACTTTTTGAACGCCATCAACACATTCACCAACAGGCAAAGCTTAGTCAGCATCATTTTTCTCGCTGGCTGCACCTATTAAATAATAATATTGATCGCCACTTTGAAGGGCCGAATTGCACAAAAATGAAAACCCGCGCCGCGCGTATCGCGGAGTCGATGGCCGCAGTCCTGGAACAAAAATCAACTAGCAATAACCCGCGCACCGGCGTGCAATTCTTTACACCTTAAATTCAATCAGTACTACGCCAAAACACGGCGCAGACGCGCCACACCTTCCTCCAGACGATCAAGTCCTGTTGTGTAGGCAAACCGAACGTGTTGGTCTGCCTTATAGCGCCCAAAGTCTTCACCAGGCGTGATGGCAATACCATGATTCTCTAATAAATCTAAACAAAACTGCTGACTATTCGTCTTAAACCGCTCAATACCCGCGTACAGATATAAAGCACCAGCTGGACAGTGAGGGATATCAAAACCCAAGCTCTGCAAAGCCGGTAACAAATAATCGCGCCGTGCAGCAAATTCGTCTCGACGCCGATTCAACTCTACGCGAGTTTCTGGTTCAAATGCCGCCAACGCCGCGTACTGGCCCATAGTAGACATGGATATAAAAAGATTTTGCGCTAATTTTTCTAACTGCGGTACCGCTGCTTCAGGTGCGACCAGCCACCCTAAGCGCCAACCCGTCATGCCAAAATATTTTGAAAAACTATTAATTACAAAGGCCTTATCGGTGATCGACAAAATACTGGGGGCATCTACCCCGTAATTTAAGCCGTGATAAATCTCGTCGACTAATAAAAAACCCTGCTTACGCTCACACAGTGAATGGAGGTCGCGCAATTGTGTCGCCGTTAATATTTCCCCCGTTGGATTGGCGGGTGAGGCCACCATAATGCCCTTGGTGTTTGGCCGCCAATGCTGCTCCGCTTTTTCGGCACTAAGCTGGAAGCGATCTTCCGGCCCAACCGGCACCAGCTGGCCTTCACCCTCGACCAATCGCAAGAAATGACGATTGCAGGGGTAGCCCGGATCGGTCATTAACATGCCCTCACCCGGGTTAACCAATAAACCCGCCAATAAAAGCAAGGCACCGGACGCACCCGGTGTGATCATAATCCGCTCTGGCGCTATGTCTAAGCCGTAATCGCTGCGATAGTAACGCGAAATTGCCTGCCTCAGCTCAGGAATCCCAGCTGCGGGGGTGTAATAGGTTTCGCCGCGATCTAGCGACGCCTTCGCTGCATTAATAACCGCTGCTACCGTTGTAAAATCCGGCTCACCGGCTTCCATATGAACAATATCCCGACCTGCCGCAGCGAGCTGCTTGGCACGCGTTAAAACCTCAACCACTCGAAATGGCTCGATATCTGCCAGCCGACGCGCAAAATTATTAATCACCTATACTGTACCTATCAGCCAAAACGTGAAGTGTAGCTTTATCCGCAACGCCTTAACATCGCCACAACAGGGTAGCCATGTGATTTAAGGTGAATTTCGTGTAGCGCAAGGCGGCCATATCTGGTAGTTTTGCCGGTTTGGCGACACAGCGTCGTCGCGCATGTCCGCAGTTTGCGGTTAACGGCTTGTACAGAAGAGGGCCAGCCATGCCTGCACAGCAGAGTACACCTGAAAATTTGAAGACCTTCGTTCCCTATAAAGAAAAAAAGGGCGAAGAATACATGAACGACAATCAGAAGGATCACTTCCGCCAAATTCTGCTTAGCTGGAAGGCAGAGCTGATGGAAGAAGTTGACCGCACTGTTAGTCACATGAAGGACGAAGCCTCTAACTTCCCTGATCCCGCCGACCGCGCGACCCAGGAAGAAGAGTTTAGTCTTGAGCTGCGCACGCGTGATCGCGAGCGTAAATTGATCAAGAAGATTGACTCGACCCTCAATCTCATCGACGAAGACGACTACGGTTTCTGCGATACTTGTGGCGTAGACATTGGCATTAAACGCCTTGAAGCGAGACCAACCGCCACCTTGTGCATCGACTGCAAAACCCTAGACGAGATCAAAGAGCGTCAAGAACGCGGTTAATCTGTATGGGCGACAGCAATTGTCGCCCTAAGCAACAGGCTCGCTATGACTGCTTCTCACACTGGCTATATTGGCCGGTTTGCCCCCTCGCCCAGCGGACCACTTCACTTGGGTTCGCTACTTACCGCCGTCGCTAGCTATCTCGATGCCCGCGCCAATAACGGCCAATGGCTATTGCGCATTGAAGATATCGATCCACCCCGCGAACAAGCGGAGGCAGCAAACCTAATTATCAATAGTTTAATCGCCCACGGCCTGCAATGGGATGGCGCAATCCTGTGGCAAAGTCAGCAAAGCACGCAGTACGATACCGCCCTAAATATATTACTGCGCAATGGGAGTGCCTACTACTGCAGCTGCTCACGCGCGCAATTGGCTGAGTACGGTGGAATACACCCGCCCGCTTGCATCAAACCCCATATAGCGGGTGACGCCGCGATTCGTCTTAAACTCCAGGCCCCAAGTGTCACCTTCCTTGATCGGGCACAGGGCCAGCAACACTACCTTACAACGCAAGTAGGTGACCCTGTACTTAAACGGCGCGACGGCCTTTATGCATATCAACTTGCGGTGGTCGTCGACGATGCCGCTGAACACATTACCGATATCGTGCGCGGCGTCGATCTGCTAGATGCGACAGCTTGGCAGCTCCATCTCCAGCGAGCACTTTTACTGCCGGCCATTCGATACCTTCACTTACCCGTCATTGTTGGCGATGACGGCCATAAACTGAGCAAACAAAGCTTCGCCCCCGCCATTGACGACCGCCTCGCCAAGCAAAACCTTCAAACCGTACTGCGCTATCTGCAGCAAACTCCCCCACCACCGGAACTTGATGTAGCGCAAATACTGCAATGGGGAGCTGCACATTGGTGTGTCGAGAGTATTCCTAAAACAACAGCGCTTAAGCTATAAACTTGCCCGCAATATTTTGCAGTTCCATAGACGCTCCAGTAACATCAGGCCAACGATGAAAACCTCGCGGTCACCATGCAAATTCACTCATCACTGCTACTGCTTGTAACATTTGCTTTTATTTATGCTCCAGCCATAGGCCGTTGGCTTAACGACGCCAGCAATCTTTGGTATCGGCATCATGTATTGTGGCTACTAATTATTATTTTTGTTTTTATCAGCCTATCGCATCAACGCCGCAATGACCCTTAGCCTCAATACCCTGTTTTTTATCGGCATTGGCTATTTACTGCTGCTGTTTGCTATCGCCTACGCCACCGAGCGCCAATTACTGCCATCGCGACTGGTCAACCACCCCAGCGTCTATGTTTTATCCTTGGGGGTTTACGCCAGCGGCTTTGCTGTTTACGGCGCCGTCGGCTTTGCAGAGCGCTATGGCTATAGCTTCCTAAACTACTACATTGGGATTTCGGCGGCGTTAATTCTCCTTCCCATACTGCTCGCACCACTGCATCAGATTTGTAAAAGCTACCGACTTAACTCACTCGCTGACTTACTTAGTTTCCGTTTCCGCAGTTCTTGGGCCGGCTCGCTAGCAACATTATTCTTAGCGCTTGCCGTTTGGCCCCTTCTCGCCATTCAAATAAAAATAGTCTCTGAATCCACATTGATTCTAAGTGCTGGCGACGCGTTAATGGGCGACCAACCCCACTTCAAAAACCTCACCGCGCTACTTTTTTGTGTCGTGATTACGATATTCACAATCTTATTCGGCTCGCGCAACCTCGCTTCCAAAGACAGCCATCGCGGTTTAGTGGTCGCGCTCGCATTCGAATCCATTATCAAAATGCTAGCCATTGTGCTGGTCGGCATTGTCGCAGTAGTGTCAGTGTTTGGCAGCTTCGATGGATTGCAAGAGTGGCTAAACAGCAACCCGGACGTACTCAGGGAACTTAGCGCCCCGCAGTCCGGCGACACCAATCGGTTAATGCTAATTATGTTCTTCGCCGCCTCAGTCTGTATGCCGCATGTGTTCCATATGCTGTTTGCGGAGAACCCCAGTCGCCAAAACCTCATCACCGCAAGCTGGGGACTACCTCTATTTCTCCTCGTGATCAGCCTACCTGTACTCCCCATACTCTGGGCAGGGAAAGCGTCGGGATTAACCATCGCCACAGATTATTTCGCACTTGGCCTGTCTTTAAATATAGAAAACATATGGCTAACAACGCTGATTTACCTCGGCGGTCTCTCAGCTGCAAGCGGCGCCATCATTGTGACCACCCTCGCACTCGCGTCCATGAGCCTGAACCATTTAGTATTGCCAATCCTGCGCCCCAAAGGCCGCAACGTTGACATCTATCGCTGGCTGCTGATGACTCGCCAGCTACTAATATGCGCTATCATTTTAATCGGCTTTATTTTCTATGAGTTAATCGGCGACACTCAAACTCTCACAAATCTTACGGTGGCTTCCGCTGGCGGATGCCTGCAATTTCTGCCAGGCGTGCTCGCTGTGCTGTACTGGCCGCGGGCCAATCGAAACGGTTTTATCTGCGGCCTGACTGCCGGTTTTATTGTGTGGGCACTGGGATTACTGATCCCCATGTTCACCAATGAGCACCCCACCTATCTAGAAAAGCTGTATATCAATTCACTCGATCGCGACTTATTCTGGGTTGTCGTGGCCAGTTTATCCCTAGGCCTTAACAGCGCATTTTTCATTATTGTTTCCATATTTAGTGAAACCTCTAATGAAGAGCGCAGCGCTGCGGAAGCCTGCACACTAGACGACCTTAACCGCCCCAGCCGCCACACATTAAATCTACAATCTGCCGGCGAAATACGGCAGCGCTTACAGGAGGCGCTCGGAGACCACGCCGCCGAACAGGAATTTAGGCGGGCATTAGACGAACTACAGCTTAATGAGCTAGAAACACGCCCTTACGCCCTGCGCCGTATCCGCGACAGAATAGAAATCAACTTATCATCGTTAGTCGGCCCCTCCAGCGCTAGGGGGGTTATTGATCGCGTACTGCCCTATACGGATAGTGTTTTAGGCAGCAGTGAAGACATAACTTATATCGAAGAGCGCCTAGAACGTTACCAAACCAACCTCACAGGCCTTGCCGCCGACCTCGACAGCCTTCGCCGCTACCATCGGCAAACGCTGGAAGACCTTCCTATTGGTGTTTGCGCCCTAGGGCGAGACCAAGAAATTTTGCTGTGGAATATGTCCATGGCTGATATAACGGCTATCAAATCTAGCGACGTCACTGGCTCACGCCTCTCTGGCATATCCGCACCGTGGGCCAATTGTTTAATTAGCTTTTTAGCGAGTAGCGATCTGCACCGCAGTAAGTTTTGCCTGGAGACTGAAAAAGGTTTGCGCTGGCTTAATTTACATCGAACTGAATCACAGATGTGGGGCCGCGACGAATTGATCGTGGTAGTAGAAGATATTACTGACACCCAACTACTAGAGCACGAGCTCACTCACCAAGAGCGCCTCGCCTCGATCGGCCGGCTCGCGGCAGGAGTCGCCCACGAAATAGGCAATCCGGTCACCGGCATTGCCTGTCTCGCTCAAAACCTACGCTATGAAACCGAAAACCCAGACACCCTGGAAACCGCCTCGCAAATCGTTAAGCAAACTCAGCGCATTAGCAGTATTGTGCACAGCCTAGTCAATTTTGCCCACACTGGTCGCGAAGCACCATCGCAAGCAACGGAAGCCGTCAACATCCGCAACTGCGTGTCCGAGGCGATACAGCTTCTAAGCCTGGACAATGAAGCTCGCCAAATCCACTACAACAACAACTGCCCCGTCGATATTGCTGTGCAAGGCGACACCCAGCGATTAATGCAGGTATTTATTAACCTACTATCCAATGCGCGAGATGCAAGTAGCGACAATGCGATGATCACCATAAACGCACAATCAGACACTCCCAATGCGCGCATTACGGTGACAGATCACGGCACAGGCATCGACCAAAAATTGCAAGACCGGATATTCGAACCATTCTTTACCACCAAAGACCCCGGCAAAGGCACCGGCTTAGGCCTTGCCTTGGTATACAACATTATCAATGACCTAGGCGGCGAGATCAGCATTGAAAGCCCGGTGCCAGAATTTGGCAGCTACGGAACCCGTATCCATATCCGACTCACGCTAAACGACACCGAGTCAAACTAGAATTATTCCGCTGATCGCGTTATGTTGTTCGGCTACGCGCCTGTTCGGTAATCGCTGAACAAACCCACGGAGAGAATTATGCCCAAAATCCTCATAGTCGAAGACGAAGATGTCATCCGTCTGGCGCTGCGACGCCTACTCGAGAGGAATGACTATCAGGTGGACGAGGCCGACTCGGTGCAAAAAGCACTGAGCAGCTACAATGTAAACGACTACGATTTAATAATCAGCGACTTACGCCTACCCGGCGCAGCGGGTACCGATCTAATCAATAAATCTGATGCTCCCGTTTTGATTATGACCAGTTACGCTAGCTTGAAGTCCGCCGTAGACTCCATGAAAAAAGGCGCTATAGATTATATTGCCAAGCCCTTTGATCACGACGAAATGCTAGAAACCGTGGCGCGTATCATTCATAGCAACACCACCGAACAGCAAGCAAACAGCACACCCGAGCCGAGCAGCAATCAGCGCAAGCAAATCGCAGATGCCAATGGCATGATCGGCAGCTGCAAAGCAATGCAACAGCTATATGATCATATCCGCCGAGCAGCGCCAACCGATGCCACTATCCTTGTCCACGGCGAAACCGGCACGGGTAAAGAGTTAGTGGCGCGAGCCATTCACAATCAAAGTACCCGCAGTGGCAAACCTATTATTTGCGTAAACTGCGCCGCGATTCCAGAAACACTGATTGAATCCGAGCTATTTGGCTACGAAAAAGGCGCATTTACGGGTGCCAACACCAATCGTACAGGCCTTATAGAAGCGGCCGACGGCGGCACCTTGTTCCTCGACGAGATCGGCGAGCTGCCCCTAGAAGCGCAGGCACGACTATTGCGCTTTATCCAGGAAGACGAAATTCGCCGCATCGGCTCTGTAGAGTCGATCAAAGTGAATGTCAGGCTGATCTGCGCGACACACAGAGACCTCAAAGACATGGCCCACTCCGGGCGCTTTCGGGAAGATTTGTACTACCGTATTAACGTCATGAAACTAGAGCTGCCGCCACTGCGCGAGCGCGGCAAAGATATTCTAGAACTTGCCGAAACCCTGCTTAAAAATCGCTGCGAAAAGATGAAAAAGCCGCTGATGCATTTCAGTCCAAAGGCAATTCAGGCAATTACCACCTATATTTGGCCCGGCAATATTCGGGAACTGGAGAATGCCATTGAACGCGCAGTGATTCTTTGTGACCGCAAAGAAATCGACAACGAATTACTCGACATTGATTTAGAGCTCGTCGATATAAGCCAGATTCGCGGGCGTCGCAACGACCCGCCGCCACGGCAAATAAGCAGTAACAGCGCGCCAGAGCGCCGTAAGCCGCTGCATGCGGACCCGAGCGAAGACCTCTCACTGGAGGACTATTTCCAACGCTTTGTACTCGAACACCAGGATTCTATGAGCGAAACCGAACTGGCACAGAAACTCGGCGTCAGCAGAAAATGCCTATGGGAGCGTCGTCAAAGATTGGGGATTCCACGCAAGAAGGTTAGTTCCCGTTCAGGCTCATAGAATTAAACGGAGGCGTTACCCGCCACAAGCAATCGTAACAAAGGGCGTTTAGTAAGGTAACAATTCACAAATATGCAAAGCCCAAATACGAGCACAAAAAACAGTAAGATATTGATAGTAAAGGAAAAAACAAAACTGGCACGGCATATGCTCTATATTGGGAGCGAAGAATAATAAAAAAACAAAATAATAATAAGAAAACAGAGAAAGAATAATAATAATACAAAAGCAAAGAGACCTGGGTGGGGAAGACAATGTTTTCCCCTTCTTCGTTTTAGAAGCCCCAAAATTTAACTTACCTCCAGCTACACAGCCAAGCCAAAATTCCACCAATCCTTTAACAACACTAGAAATAAGCCTGTGCTAGAATACCGGCTTCATAATAGTTATCGGCTAAGCACAGACATCAATGACATCTAGCTCCGTGACCGGGCTCTGGAAAAAACTCTCTGGCAAGTTTTCCAAACCCACCCAATACGCGCCAAACTCCGCGACCATTATTCCGCGAGATGAGCACTGCGTTTCCCGCAAACATATCAGCGACGCCGCAATTAAAGTTATTCGACGCCTAAACGAAGAGGGCTTCGATGCCTACTTGGTGGGCGGCGGCGTTCGCGACTTGCTTTTGGGCGGCCAACCCAAAGATTTTGACATCGCGACCAATGCAACTCCTGAGCAAGTTCGCGGTGCATTCCGCAACAGCCGAATCATCGGCCGCCGGTTTCGCATTGTGCACGTGCGCTTCGGCAACGAAATCATTGAGGTCACCACGTTTCGGGGCGGCCACGACGCCCCCGCCTCCAGCGCTCAGCGCAACAAGCACTCCGCCCGCACTGAATCAGGCATGCTTACCCGTGACAATGTTTACGGATCGGTGGAAGAAGATGCCGCGCGCCGCGACCTAAGCATCAACGCCCTCTATTATTCAAGTCGCGACTTCTGCGTTTACGATTATGTTGGCGGCATGCAAGACTTAGAGCGCAAGCTCATACGCATTATCGGCGATCCTGAGACACGCTATCGCGAAGATCCCGTCAGAATGCTCAGAGTTGTCCGCTTTGCCGCCAAGCTCAACTTTGATATCGAACAACGCACCGAAGAGCCACTGAAACGCCTGGCACCACTGCTGACCGACATTTCCGCAGCGCGGATGTTTGATGAAGTGATCAAGCTCCTAATGTCTGGCCAGGGCATTCAAACTTACGCGCTTTTGCAGCGCTACGGTCTTTTCGGCCCTCTGTTCCCCGCAACCCAGAAAATGCTGAATCAGCACGAGCCAGCTGCAGAGGCGATTATTCAACAAGGCCTCATCAATACCGACGCGCGAATTGCCGAAGATAAACACGTCACACCGGCATTTATCTACGCGGTACTACTGTGGCCAGTCGTAAAACGTATTCACAAAGAAATTCTGGATAGCGGTGTTCCAGAAATTCCAGCACTACACCAAGCCGCCGAGCGCGTATTGCATAAACAACAGCAAACTGTTGCCATTCCCAAGCGATTTTCTTTGCCAATGCGCGACATATGGGAATTACAGTGCCGACTCACCCGCCGCACAGGTAAGCGCGCCGAGTTACTTTTAGATCATCGCTATTTCCGAGCGGGCTTCGACTTCCTACTTTTGCGCGAACAAGCAGGAGAAGTAGAGGCAGGATTAGGACAGTGGTGGCTGGCATTCCAAGAGGCTCATGCAGACACCCGTGGCGCCATGCTCACTCAGGTTCCCGCTGGCGAAAAACCTCGCACTCCGCGACGCCGCCGCCCCCGCAAGCCCAGATGATTCGGAGCTATATTGCGCTGGGCAGCAACTTAAACCTGCCCAAAGAGCAAGTTTTGGCGGCAATAACGACCCTTGCCAACACCCCAGATTGCACTTTAATTTCGCAATCTCGGCTCTATGGATCGATCGCGATTGGCCCCGGCGAGCAGGACAACTATGTTAATGCCGTTATCGCTATCGACACGACACTTACGGCGCCAAAGCTTCTAGCCACCCTGCAGTCCATAGAATCCCAGCACCATAGACAGCGCGAGATTCGCTGGGCGGCCAGAACATTAGATCTCGACCTGCTGTTATACGGCACTGCAAATATTCAAACACCAGAACTTATTGTCCCACACCCCAGAATGTTCAGTAGGGACTTTGTGCTACGCCCACTCGCAGATATTGCACCACCCGAGCTACTTCGCCACTATTTGGGCGAGAACACCGATATACACTATTCCGACAACGACAATTTATGGGTTTTAGCACCAGATGATAAAGCGATCACACCCTAACGAGCCCATCATCAATGCCGATAAGCCGCCGTGCTTTATCGCGATTGAAGGCCCCATCGGCGTTGGCAAAAGCACCCTGACGCGACGCCTAGCGGAATCACTCGGCTACCACACGCTGCTCGAAAAAGCGGAGGACAACCCCTTTTTAGAGCGCTTTTACGCCAATCAGCGCCATGCCGCGTTATCAGCTCAGTTATTTTTCTTGTTTCAGCGCGCCCAGCAGCTCAGTGACTTGCGCCAAAGCGATATGTTTAACCAAACTCATATCGCCGACTTTCTCTTTCAGAAAGACCCTCTTTTCGCGCAAATCACGCTCGACGCCAATGAGCTGGAGCTATACAAAAAAGTTTATCAACAGGTGCAGGTTGATATTCCAACCCCAGACTTGGTGATTTATTTACAAGCTCCGGTGAAGGTTCTAAAAGAGCGCATACAGCACCGCGGCGTGCAGTTTGAACAGAGTATGAGTGGCGACTATTTAGAACAGGTTAATGCCGCTTACAGTGAGTTTTTCCTGTCATACAACGACTCCCCACTGCTCATCATTAATGCCAGCGATATCGATTTCGCCAACAACGACCGTCAATATGAGCAATTATTAAAATATCTGCTGGAAATACCAAGCGGTCGCCATTACTTTAACCCCACATTTTTTTAAGTACCTGCGAGGCACTCAATGAGCAAGGTCAACATCCTCAAACTGCTAACCAAAAAGCAACAGCAGGAAAAATTTGCGGTAGTGACGTGCTACGACGCAAGCTTTGCCAGACTCGTCGAAAAGGCGGGCATTGACGCCATTCTCGTCGGCGACTCGCTGGGCATGGTGCTGCAGGGGCGCGACTCCACACTACCGGTCACCATTGATGACATGGCCTACCACACCCGCTGTGTCGCACGTGGCTGCCAGCAGCCCCTCATCATCAGCGACATGCCCTTCGGCAGCTATAACAGCCCGCAACAATGTGCCGACAACGCCGCCACATTAATGCGCGCAGGCGCGCACATGGTGAAAATCGAGGGCGGTAGCTGGCTAGCGGCAAGCGTAACACTGCTTAATCAAGCTGGAATTCCCGTGTGCGGCCACCTAGGGCTCACCCCGCAATCCGTTAACGTACTCGGAGGCTACCGTGTCCAGGGCCGCGACGACAGTCAAGCGAAAGCCATTCTCGCCGACGCCATAGCGCTAGAAGCCGCTGGCGCAGCGATGCTAGTACTTGAGTGCGTACCCCGCAAACTCGCCGCCGAAATCACCGCCGAGCTAAAAATCCCCGTAATTGGCATAGGAGCCGGCAATGTGACCGACGCCCAAGTACTGGTGTTACACGACCTACTGGGTATCACCGAGAAAACCGCAAAGTTTGTACGTAACTTTGCGGAGGGCAGTCACGGTGTAGAAGATGCCCTGAAACGCTATAATGACGCGGTCATTGACAGTAGCTTCCCCGCAGAGGAGCATAGTTTTGACTAAGGGTTTATAATCCCAAACTGTTACCTCGGGGAACATTTTTTGAGGTAACAAAGTCATGATTTTTTTGTTACCAAAGCATTGAACGGCCATTCCGATTGGGGCATACTTGCCCGCCACTGGCCAAACTGATCAGATTATGAACAATCTTTTCAGCTTTTAAAGGCCTTATTGCCAGTGTATTGGTCGCCAGCCCGCGATGTGCGCGGACTGACTTCACAGCAAACTACCTTCGCCCTGCGAAGTATGAGATTGGGAAGTTAGGTGGTATGAAAACATATAGCACAGCCGCATCACTAAGGGCCGCTCTAAATACGGGAAGACGCGCGGGTAAAACCGTCGCCTTTGTACCGACTATGGGCAATCTGCACGAGGGACATCTGCGCCTTGTTCAGCGAGCGAGCCAGCACGCTGACATCGTAGTAGTCAGTATCTTTGTTAACCCGCTGCAGTTTGGCGCCAACGAAGATCTCAGCAGCTACCCACGCACCCTAGCCGCAGACAAAGAAAAGTTGTTTGCCGCCGGCGCACAATTTTTATTCCTTCCCCAGGTAAGCGAAATCTACCCGGAAGGCATGGACAGCCACAGCAAAATTTCTGTGCCAGAGCTGTCTGACGACCACTGCGGTGCAAGTCGCCCGGGGCACTTTACCGGCGTAGCAACAGTAGTGGCCAAGCTTTTTAATATCGTGCAACCAGACACCGCGGTGTTTGGCGAAAAGGATTTTCAGCAACTTAGCGTTATCCGTAAAATGGTGCGCGATCTGTGTATGCCCATCAACATCGTTGGTGTGGCGACTGCGCGAGCAGAAGACGGCTTAGCGCTAAGTTCGCGCAATGGCTATCTCAATGCCGATCAGCGCAGAATTGCACCGGTTTTACATCGTGTGTTACAGGAAACTCGAGAGGCAATTGCCTGCGGGTACGACAGCTACAGTAAATTAGAACAGCACGCCAAAATCAGCCTGAATAAGGCTGGCTTAGAGTCTGACTACTTTACTATTTGCGATGCGCGTACTCTGCGTCCAGTTGATCTGGACACCGAAGAAGTGGTCATACTCGCCGCGGCCAAACTTGGCAGTACGCGTTTGATCGACAACGTCACCCTGAATGTTAACCCCAGCGCCGATTGGGGAATGCTGGCCGCTAATTAAGCCAGTTACGACCGATAGAGAAAGGAACAGCGTTATGCAGTCAGTTATGCTGAAAGCGAAACTTCACAAAGCCCGCGTGACTCACGCCGTGCTTGACTATGAAGGATCTTGCGCCATCGACGGCAAGTTGCTCGATATGTCGAGCATCCGTGAATTTGAACAAATTCAAATTTACAACGTCACCAATGGCGAGCGCTTCACCACCTATGCTATTCGTGGCGAAGACAATAGCGGCATCATTTCTATAAACGGTGCAGCGGCGCATAAAGCCAATGTCGACGACGTCATCATTATTTGCGCCTACGCTACATATTCAGAGGCGGAGCTAATCAACTTTAAGCCGCGCCTTATTTATATGAATGCGGACAACACCGTTAGCCACGCCAGCAACGCCATCCCTGTTCAGGTCGCCTGATCATCTGGCAGAGGCGCTCGCCTCTGCCACTACTCCCCCAGTAGATATTAAACTGCCAAGTCGCGGTAGCTTACTCCTGCGCCACACAATCACCATGAACCATAAAAATTAGTCTACTTGAGGGTTCAATCCTATCGGCCAAGCCGTTATCCTCACTCTCTATACACTTTTCAAAGTGGTCTGTTTCCTGCCTTACCGCAGCCCAAAAATCATAATATTCGCATTATAGAGAGCAAGGTCATGAGTAAGACTATCGTCCACCCCGTTCCAGCCGCCTTTGCCGCGCAAGCTCATATCAATAAAGCCAAATATGAAGAGATGCACCAAGAATCGCTTGCAGATCCCGACAGCTTTTGGGCAAAACAGGCCGACGAATTCTTAAGCTGGGATAAGCGCTGGCACACCGTAAACAAGTACGATTTTAAAAAGGGCGAAGCCAGCTGGTTCGACGGTGGCCAGCTAAATGTCAGCTACAACTGCATAGACCGCCACCTTGAAACCCGCGGCAATCAAACCGCCATTATCTGGGAAGGTGACGACCCAGCGGACTCCAGCCATATAACTTATCGTGAGCTCCATACCGCCGTCTGCAAACTCGCCAATGTGTTACTTGCCCAAGGGGTCGCCAAGGGCGATCGCGTCTGCATTTATATGCCGATGATTCCAGAGGCCGCGTATGCGATGCTAGCGTGTGCACGCATCGGCGCTATTCACTCGGTGGTATTCGGGGGCTTTTCGCCAGAGGCGTTAAAAGACCGCATCCAAAATGCCGATTGTAAAATGTTAATTACCGCCGACGAAGGACTGCGCAGCGGAAAAAAAATACCGCTCAAAAATAATGCCGACCTCGCACTACGCGACTGTCCGAGTATTGAGTCCTGCCTGGTGGTTAAACGCACCGGCGGCGATATAGCTTGGCAAGATAATCGCGATATTTGGTACCATGATGCAGTGGCAAACGCATCTGCAGACTGCCCCGCCGTCGCGGTCGAAAGCGAAGCGCCCCTATTTATTCTTTACACCTCAGGCTCTACCGGCAAACCCAAGGGCGTACTGCACACCAGCGCGGGCTACTTACTGCAATCGGCCATGAGTCACAAATACGTTTTCGACTATAAAGACGGTGAAGTTTTTTGGTGTACCGCTGACGTCGGCTGGATTACTGGCCACAGCTACATCGTGTATGGCCCACTGGCCAACGGCGCGACCACTCTGCTGTTTGAAGGCGTACCCACCTACCCCGACGCCTCGCGCTGCTGGCAGGTAATTGATAAGCACAATGTCAGCATCTTCTACACTGCGCCAACTGCACTCCGTGCACTGATGGGCGCGGGTGATGAATTCGTTAACAAAACAGATCGCAGCAGCCTGCGATTACTTGGCACCGTCGGCGAACCCATCAATCCGGAAGCGTGGGAGTGGTACCACCGTGTCGTCGGCGAGGAGCGCTGCCCCATCGTAGACACTTGGTGGCAAACCGAAACCGGCGCGCATATGCTCACACCACTGCCCGGTGCCATCGATATGAAACCGGGCTCAGCCACCCGCCCTTTCTTCGGCGTAGAACCCGCTATTCTAGACAACGACGGCAATGAAATTGAAGGCGCCGGTGAAGGCCTACTCGTCATCAAACGGTCATGGCCCGGACAAATTCGCAGCGTCTATGGCGACCACCAAAGACTGATCGAAACCTACTTCAGCACCCATCCCGGCTATTATTTTACCGGCGACGGCGCCCGTAGGGACTCCGATGGCGACTACTGGATCACCGGCCGCGTCGATGACGTTTTAAATATTTCTGGCCATCGCATGGGGACAGCTGAAGTAGAGAGCGCATTGGTGCTGCACGAGGCTGTCGCGGAAGCCGCTGTGGTTGGCTACCCGCACGACCTCAAAGGCCAGGGAATTTATGCCTACGTCACGCTAATGCATGACATAACAGGAAGCGAACAGCTAATCAAAGAACTTATCGCGCTCTGCGTTCAAGAGATTGGCCCCATAGCGAAGCCAGATTTAATTCAATGGGCACCCGGTCTACCAAAAACGCGCTCGGGTAAAATTATGCGCCGCATTCTTCGCAAAATCGCAGCGAATGAATTAGACACCCTAGGGGACACGTCGACGCTGGCTGACCCAACCGTCGTAGACGACCTAGTCAATCATCGCCTCAATAAATAAAACGGCAGGGAAAGCGTCAGCAATAAATGTGGTGCGTTCCCTATCCATACACACAGGGACCCAATATTTAGAAACTTACCGAAATATTAATTAATATTTTTATATTTTAACGCGAACTTTTTCATAACTGCTAAATGACTCACTTCACATAGACACCGTTCGACCACCATCAACCGAAATAATCTGACCGGTAATATAAGGCGCATCCGCCACTAAAAAAACCACCGTCTTAGCAATATCACTTGCCTCACCTTGACGCCGCATTGGCACGCGGTGGTTTACATCCTGCTTTTCCTGAATACTGTATTCGGTTTCTTCCACAGGCCATAAAATAGCACCCGGCGACACACCATTCACCCTAACCTCCGGGCCCAATTCAAGCGCCAAAGACTGGGTCATCATCGCTACGCCAGCCTTCGCCATCGAGTAAATAGGGAATCCCTGCAGTGGCTTTTGCGCATAGATATCGACGAGATTTACAATACAACCGGTAGTTTCTTTCAGTGCTGGGGCCACGGCCTGCGAAAGAAAAAATGGCCCTTTGAGATTACTATTAAATAAGGCATCCCAATCTTTTTCAGCCGCACTTTCAAGTGCCGTCGGGTAAAACCCCGAGGCATTATTCACCAATACATCTAGACGCTGCCATTGCGCTAAGCTTTGCACAGCAAGTGATTGCACGTCGAGCACAGAGTTCATATCAGCACAGAGTATTACCGCCGAAGCGTCACGTTGCGCATTTAATTCATCGCGCAAGGCCTCAGCCGGTACCTGAGAAGATCGATAGTGGATAATAATATTATAGCCGCGCGCATGCAGCGCTCTGCAAATCCCCGCACCAAGACGCTGGGCGGCCCCAGTTACCAGTGCAACGGGCGTGTTCATGTTTGTAAGTGTTTCGCTCACAGCATACCGCCATCAACAGGACCAATTAAGCAATCGATGCCCTCTTCCCGTATGGTTGCTTCTATTTCAAACAAGGCATCTTGATCAGATTCAAACGCGTCTTCCCACACGGTGGAGTTATTAAACTCATCGAAGACTTCAAGTAGCCAGCCACCGTCGCCATCTTCACAAATTTCAACGCGAAGCGTTTTGCCGTCTTGCTCGATAACACGGCACAGCGGAGATAATTTAAGTTCGGTATTTTCTGTCATGGGAATGGCTCGTCACCGGGGCTCGTCAGATAAGCGATTAATTGTCGCCCCATTATACTTAAGCCATTATGTCTTGCGAGCGCTAATGTCGTGCCAAACCTATTCCCAGCACCATTAGCATAATGCCGCTTATTCGCTGCCAGGATAGCTGTACCTTAAGCGCCCCAAACACGGCAAAGTGATCGATTAATACTGCGGCAACAATCTGCCCCGTCACAATATAGAATATCGCGTTGCCCATTCCCATACGGGGGGCTAAATAGGTAATCAACAATATATTGCTAAGCAGAATCACGCCGGCGATATATCCGTATGGGGGCGCACCAATAACAGCCGAATAATCTGGCGGCCTAATGCCCTTTGCAACCACCACAATAGCAATACAAAGCAAGGCAACAGAAAACAGAATCAAGGTTGGATAAAAAACGTTTCCCCACGACTTACTCAGCACCGCATTCATCGACGCCTGAACCGGAATACACGCGCCGACCAGCAGCGCGATCATTGGAAAAATTAAATATTCGCGCATACGAAGCCCTGACAAAGCTTACTTAATTTTATTATTTCCGAAGCAAATAGCCGAATATATTGCTAACGCGCCGTGTACCCGCCATCCATAATCAACTCAGAGCCCGTCATATAACTGGCATCGTCAGACGCTAAAAACACAATGCCTTTTGCTATCTCGGCTGGCTCCGCCATCCGCCCCATCGGAATGCTCGCCACTACGCGTTGGGCAAACGCCTCGGCGTCGCTCTGTGCTAACCGCGCCAAAGCACCGCTCACCAGTGGTGTCGTCACATAACCGGGGTGTACTGAGTTAACTCGAATGCCATAATTCTTATCTGCGCAGTACAAGGCAACCGACTTAGTAAACGCACGCACTGCGCCCTTGCTTGCATTGTAAGCCGGTAACATAGGATCACCGACAATGCCCTCGATGGAAGAAATATTAACGATGCTGCCACCCGTTTCTTTCATAACGCGAATCGCTTCGCGGGTACCAATAAACACCGCGTCACTATTAATGGTGTTGGTCTTTCTCCACCCCGCCAAGGTTTCATCTTCTATGCCGCAAATATTAGCTATACCGGCATTGTTAATTAAAATTTGCAAGCGGCCATAACGCTCAATGACCTGAGCAATCACTGCCTGCCACTGCGGCTCATCGCAGACATCCAGCCTCATAAATATGGCTGAGTTGCCCTCGGCATTGATGGCTTCAGCGACACGACTACCAGACGCTTCATCAATATCCGTTACCACAACAATCGCACCCGCCGCCGCCAAACTTCGGCAGGTGGCTTCACCGATCCCCACGCCACCACCAGTAACCAGTGCCACCTTTCCCTGACAAGACATAGTATTCTCCTTAAGCTGCGCAGAAACCGCCGTCCACGGTCAACTCAATTCCGGTCACATAAGTGCTAGCATCCGACGCCAGGAACAGTGCCGCGTTGGCAATATCTTGCACATTGCCAAGCCGCCCCATGGGGATCATGGCCGATTTAAGCAGCGCTGCGGCTTCGTCCACATTGGCTACCACACCAATATCGACAAAATCTTGCAAGGCCTGGTCACCCATCGCGGTTTCGATAAGCCCGGGATGTAGAGAATTAACGCGCACACCGTAGCCAAATTTGGCGAACTCGACGGCGCTATGTTTGGTAAGCGAGCGCACCGCACCCTTGGTTGCGCCGTAGATGCTATGCCCCGGCACACCAATCAAACCCGCGATCGACGATAGATTAATAATCGAACCGCCATTCGCAAAACATGCACCCGGCTTCATGCACTCGACCGCAGCGCGAGTGCCGAGAAATACCGACTCAATATTAATCTGGTTGATTTTACTTACCTGCGCGCTAGTATTGTTTTCCAACATACCGCCTATATAGATACCGGCATTATTCAGCAACACATCCCAACGATTTTTCCATGCGACCAGGGTCTGCTTTAGCGCCGCCCAATCCTCCTCGCTGGTCACGTCCAAGCGCACGGCCTTAGCCTGCAAGCCCTGTCCATTTAGTTCGGCGGCTATGCGCTCGCAGGCCTCGACGTTGATATCACCCAGCACAACAGCGGCGCCAGCTTTTGCAAACAAGCGCGCGCAGGCTTCACCAATCCCGGCACCGGCGCCGGTGACCACCGCAACCTTACCTTCCAAACCAAAAACGGCGAGTTCTTTACTCATAACATTGCCCTTATTATTCTAATTTACAGCTAGTTAAAAAATATTATTTCGCGATCTCGACTACCGCGCGACCACGAATTTGGCCTTGCAAAATTTTCCCTGCGGCACTCGGTATATCATCAAAGGGAATATTGATCGTTAAGGCTTCCAACTTCGCCATATCCAAATCCTTAGCCAATCTCCGCCACGCCTCTTCGCGCAAGCTCATAGGTGCGTGAACCGAATCCACACCCAGCAGCGTTACATTGCGCAATGCAAATGGCATCATATTACTTGGTAGGTCTAAGCCCTGCGCCAAACCACAGGCAGTCACAACGCCGCTGTAATGCAGCTGGGCGATGACGTTTGCCAAGGTGTGGCTACCGCAGGAGTCCACTGCAGCCGCCCAGCGCGGCGCCTGCATCATTTCACCAGGCTCGGACAGCTCTGCGCGGTTAATTACATCATTGGCACCCAGACTCTTTAGAAAATCGGCCTCTTCCATTCGGCCGGTAGACGCCGTCACTCTGTAGCCGAGCGCCGAGAGCAATGAAATAGCGACCGTCCCTACACCACCGGATGCCCCCGTTACCAAGACAACGCCTGACTCAGGCACAACGTCTAATTTTTCTAAACGCATAACCGAGAGCATGGCGGTGTAGCCGGCGGTGCCAATCGCCATCGCCTGACGAGTTGTTATGCCGTCGGGGAGTTTTACTAAGTAATCCGCATTGGTACGCAGCCGCTCGGTATAGCCACCATTGTGGGTTTCGGACGCACCGTAGCCGTTCATCACCACCCTATCACCGACGGCAAAGCGGGAACTGTCAGAGCTTACAACGGTGCCCGCCATATCAATACCTAAGATCAGGCGCTCTTGTTGCACAATGGGAATGGCATCACTTATCGCCAGGCCATCTTTGTAATTCAATGTAGAATATTCAACTGCAATCTCCACATCGCCATCACCAATGTCCGCCGCATCGAGCTGGGCAAAGCCCACTGATAGCTTGCCATCCTGGCGAGTGCCAACTAATGCCTTGTATGTTTGTGTCATAGGATTTGCCTCACAATAAACTATTAATTACCTAATCGTCTCAGTGCGCCATTCGTTAAATAGCGATCGTAAATATCCTGGGAGTTCACCATCATTTTGTGGCCACCGCTCATGCTGGCCATCTGTTCGAGTCGAGTCATCTGCCCTGTTTGAACGTCGAAGGCATGGACATGGCCCCACGACCAATACGGATGCTTACCGTCCATCACCCGCTTGTCGCCATCTTCATAGAGCCCGTAAGCGCCATCAAAGGAGCGGAATATTTCCCCTCGCCGATCAAAGGACACCATGCCGAGCGGCAACTGTGTTCTCGCGTCAAACCACACCCGTTTCTTACCCACCGGGGCGCGTGGAAAACCGGTCGGCTCGGCGTCTACCGCTATGGCCTCTGGCACTAACTCGACATCGGTATCCCAAAAGGTCTCACCTTTTGGGCCACCGTGGGTTGTGTGCGCCCAGCTTTCGCTGGCCGAATTCCAGCCACCGCTCACACCAGCCAACATAGGACCACGGGAGACAATCTTGTAATTACCCCAGGTGTGGAGTGGGTCGCCGGCGGCCCAGGCATCGGACAAGTACAAACTTGAGCCAGGCACCAAGGGCTCAAAGCGTTGGTCAGTAGGAAAGCGTCGAATACGCTTGAAGTCAGGAATATAGCCGTATAACTCAGGGAATTTATTCTGATCGTAATGCCAGATATTCAGATACGATGTGCCCCGCACACTATCCGGTTCGGAAAAAAAGACACTCTGGTAACGCAACTTATCTTCATGGCCCGTCCAATAAACTCCTGGCAAGACCAGTCGCCCAGTCGGCGCATACTCAGCCCAACCGTTTTCATACTGGTAGTTTATTTTTCCTTCACGACTTAAATCGTATTCGCGAATGGCATAAAAAGAAGCGTCGTGACGCCCCCAGCTCATGGTCAAGCCCGCAAACAATTCCAGGCCGTTTTTTGCATCGGGAAAGGGCATACCTCCGATCCACGGTTTTCCATCCAGTGTGACAACATTACCCTTGTCATCAAATTTGGCCTGCCCGCGATTTTTAAAGCTGGCCTCAAGATATTCCCAGGGGCTTAACTTCATGATATCGTGGAAACCGTTTCCGCCTGACGGGCAACGCGGTTTGAATTATTGGGGTCCTTAGCCTCTAGAATAACTTCAAGAGTATTCACGCCTGGAAAATGCTGATTAATTTTTGCGACCGACACATTGTATTCAGAGTCTTCCCATAGCAAATTACTGCCTTCGACCGGGTTACCTATTTGAATACGCATCGCGTGGTAGGTAGAGAAAGCGGCTATCAGCACCACAACCACGGCGGTATAGCGAGCGCGCTTTCCTTGTGAAAAGGTCGCAATCCAGGCGAGTACTGACTTCACTCGGCCGTGCACACCGCCCGACTCTTCGGAAATAATTTTGTGAAGGTTTTTGGGCGCAGGTAATACCGACAGTAGCAACGGCGCAAGGAAGACCCCTGTTGGCGCAAGCATCATCGCCCAGAAGCCGCAAAACAAAGAGAAACGTTCCATCGCGGGGATCGGCGCAATCGATATAAGAAAGATACCCGCCGCGTCAGTGATAATCCCCAAGATTGACGGCGCCAGCATAAGCCCAGTGGTAATACCGGCAGCACGCACCTTGTCACCCACCTGCGCAAATACTTCATAAAAGCGCTCGGTAAACTGCACGCAATGGCTGAACGACCGCGCTATAAGTAATAGCGGCACAATCATCAGCAAGGGCTCTATTGGCAGCTTCATCCAACCGGCGAAACCAAACCCCCAAATTGCCGCAACCATACTGGCAAACACCGGCGTAACAACACCGGCGATATTTTGGGTGTACAGAATTAAGGCGATAACCAGGGCCCCTAAGGTGATCGCAAAAATTCCGATCATTTGGTGCTGGTATTCGTACACCCAGCCAGTCAGCGCCGGCTGACCCGCCATATAGACTTCATGGTTTGCATCGCGGGCATTATCGGCAAGATCTTTAACAAACTTAAAAGCGACGCCATAGTCCAGGCGCTGCTCAATAAACGTTGCCGAGATGATCGTTGCGGTCTCGTCGCCAGATATTAAGAACTGCTGTGCATTAGGTGATTTACGCACATTCTCCTTAAATTGCGCGATGTCCTCATCGGTAACCGGCACCGAATCACCCATCAGAGGCTGCGCATCAATACCGAAAGGGGTTGCTTCCGCATAGCGCGCTTTGGCCGACGCGATTGACAATATCTGATCGTGATCCACACCAGGAGACAGATCGATATCACGTGTTAATTGCCACACCTTGGCCAGCGTTTCCGAGTTGTAAATATCCCCTGATTTAGTTTTTACCATCAAAGTAAAGGTTAAGGGATTACCAAAATTTGGGTGATCTTTAAAGACTTGAATAAAGGGGTCATCCTTGGGCAGCAAGTCAGAAAATATCGTTTTAAGCTCAACGTTCTTTAAGCCCATAGCAAAAAATATTGTCACGGCGATAAAGAAAAACCACGCAGTTTTCCTATTCTCCAGCACCGCTAACGCTATTCTATTTCTTATTGTATTCATTAAGGTTTTCTACCTCTTTCATGGCAAAGAGACACTATGAAACGCTCTTTACACACAATTATCGTGTCGCTGTTCGGCTACATCTCACTTAGCCACGCATATCATCCAATAAATCTCTAATGCACACACTTAGCACTTTGCGCTGTTATTGCCTGAGAACCTGCTGGACCAATCCTACTTCGCGATCATTTAGAAAAGACCTGCCCAAATGGGGAGGTTTTTCTTTTTAACTGAAACGACAAGCGCTCTCGGCTCAATAACCGCAAACCTATATCTCGTTTTGATATCTTTGTGCAGTGAAACCGAATCTCATCCATCGACAAACTTCCTGCTTTCGCGATGTAGAAGTTTGTAAATTTAGCGTTACGACCTCGTTGCTTATTCAATGCACTTCTTATTTCATATACGTACAAAATATTTTTATCAGATCATGACCATATGCTAATTTTAAACCTGCATTTCGGTAATGCTCATTACCGACCCTTTCACTGTTAATTTACGACACAAAAATATTTATTATTTTGTTTTTTATTTACGAAGCCACGTCATAGACATGGTTTTTTTGCTCCATAAAAAATTCGTAGCAAAAACGTGACTGTGGCTTTTCAGATGCGGTTTTGGGAATCTCCGACATGACCTGTATATAACTCGGTAAATCGTTGCGCCCCAGCACCTCTCGACAATGCTTCACCAGCACATCCGGATCGAATAACCTGGCCTCTACCGGCACTACTGCCGCAATCACATCCTTCTCACCCGGAGCACCATTTAAAGAGGGAATGCCGTAGACAAAAACATCTTCAACATCATCAAATTCGGCAATGGTTTTTTCTATTTTGGCGATATCAACAAACTCGCCGTTGCGGCGAATTTCATCCCCTTTACGACTGTCGAAGTAATACCAACCATCTTCGTCTTGATGCCCAATATCACCCATATACAGCACGCCGTCGGACGTCTTCTTTTTGGATGCCTCCGGGTTTTTGTAATATTCAACAGCCAAGGGCTCGCCTGACGCCGCTTCAAAAACAATTTCACCGCGCTCACCCGGTGCGCATGAATTACCCTGCTCATCTATGATCCGGGCAGTTAAACTGGCAGGCGGCTTACCAATACTCCCAATAGGTCCCACACCTGGCGGATTGAACATCATGCCGCCCTCCGCAGCGCCATAAAACTCAAAGAGCTCTACATCAAAGCGCTTACTGAAGTCCTTCCAAATTGCACCAGGCATGCCGGCGCTTAATATAAATCGCACAGGATTATTGGCATCATTTGGCCGCACCGGTTCGCTGTAAATTGCGGTTGTCATACCGCCGAGCAAGTTAAACGTGGTGCAACTATAAGCTCTGCAAATATCCCACAATCTAGACTTGGTGAATTTGCGACTGATAACGCCACGCAAACCCATTTTTAAAATATTTCCCAAACTAATTAACTGGGCGTTGGCATGGGTAAAAGACAAACCTGTATAAGGCCTGTCATTTTCCCGGAGCCCTATCATTGGCCCTATTGACGCCACCGTGTCATACCGAGTGTAGGGTGCACGAATAGCCTTTGGGTCACCGGTGGTACCGGATGTATAGAGCATTTGCATCGTTTCATCTGCACTCTGCACACGCCCCTCAGATTCATTTATCGCCGCGTGCGCTATATCACTCCATTTCTTCAACCGCGGGTCATTGCCAGGCATTTTCATTAACTCGCCGCTGTGCATAACCCAGATCCAGCGTATCTGCGGTAACTTTTTACAGGCAGCCAATACATTGTTCAGGCAGTAATCAGCGCAAACAACGCCCTGGCAATCAGCCCAACTCAACATGTATTCCAGACGCTCGCCGCTGGTACGCGGATCAATGGGAACAAATACGGTCGCGGCGAGCGAGCTCCCCACCATACAATCTACAAATTCCGGATGGTTCTGCATAACAATGGCAAAACTTTCACCCGGCGCCATGTTTTCATTCTTCAAACCGGCAAAAACGCGCTGCCCCTGCTCCCACAACTCCCGATACGTTCTCGTTTCATGCTCAAGATCGCCGCAGGGAAGCACATTGACGAAAGTCAGCACATCAAGGTTTGGATTAGAATTTTTTTTATCTTCAATTAAATTCGAAAATATTCTGAGATCTTTCATATCCCTTCCCTTATTATTCTTTTGACAAGATGCTAAGTACCAAGGCAGCTGCATCTGCACCAATATAACCGCCCCCATTCTCGGCAAGCGCAACCCTGGCACCACCAACCTGACGCGCACCGGCCTCGCCGCGAAGCTGCATGACCAGCTCTACAATTTGCGCCGCGCCAGTGGCACCGATAGGATGCCCCTTGCGCATCAATCCGCCGGAAGTATTAACCGGCACGCGCCCACCCAGGGATGACGCTCCGCTAGCGACAAATTCGCCGCCCGCCCCATTCGCGCACAAACCCAGGTATTCGTAATATTTTATTTCTGAAATCGCTGATGCATCGTGAAGCTCCACGCAGTTAAGATCTTCAGCGCCCAAACCTGCCTGTTCATAAAGCTGTGCAACTGCGCCCGACACCATTGGCAGTTCATTTTCACCGGCATCCCAACCGCTGTGCAGACTAGAGGCATTTACCCTAATGCAGCGTCCCTTGCCTATTTTCCTGGCATAACTTTCGCTCACAACAATCACCGCTGCCGCACCATCACCAATCGGAGCGCACATCGGCAAGGTGAGTGGCGCAACTACTTCGCGAGCAGCGAGGACATCCGCTATCGAGATAACATTTTGAAACTGTGATTTTGGATTCAGGCTACCGTGCACGGAGTTTTTAGCTGACACCGCCGCCAACTGCTCGCGGGTCGTGCCGTACTGATGCATATGCTCACGCGCCCACGTCGCGTATATATCAATAAAAATAGAACGGCTACTGCCCGCGCCACTCATATCCAGCGCTTGGCCTATGGCGTCATTACGAGCTTGCAATCGCTGCGTAATTGCCTCGGTTTGGGTGACATCAATCGCGCCGGTAAAAACCGAAAAAGTTTTGTTTTTATCTTCGTGATAAAGCTTTTCATAACCGCAAACCAACACCACGTCATAGACCCCGAGAGTCACCATGGTACAAGCCTGCTGAAAAGCGGTCGCAGACGTTGCACAGGCGTTTTCAATATTGATAACCGGTATTTTGCCAATCCCCATGCTGCGCAGGGCGACCTGCCCAGGCACACAAACCTGGCCGGTAATAACGCCACCTGCAGCGTTACCCATATAGGCCGCGTTCAACTCCTCTTTGGGGATACCGGCGTCCTGCAGGGCATCCTTGATAGATGCACAGGCCAAATCATTAAGGGTTTTATCCATAGCGTTGCCAAACGGCGTCATTCCGACGCCGGCAACATAAGCATTCTGTTTCACTGTATTACTTCCTTATGAAAGTTTTTCACTATCGATAAGGTAGCTGCCGCCCTTGATGGCCAAGACTTCATTACAGCCATCTTCAATAAGAGACGCACGCGCGTCGCGCAGCATTTTCTCTAGCGGATACTCTTTGCTCAGGCCGTTGCCACCAAAGATTTGCAAGGCATCACTAGTGACCTCAAAGGCGTGTTGAGTGCCGGTTGTTTTAGAAAACATCGCGGCGCAAAGCGACGGCGTGCCCAATTTAGGGTCGTTATTAAAATTCAAACCACGGCGGGTAACCGAACGTGAAATTTCTACTTTTCTAAACATATGAAACAAACGACTGCGCACAGATTGATGCTGAATAATCGGAACGCCACCCGCCTTTCTTTCGTGGGCGTAGTCGAGCGCTAAATCAGCCGCCGCTTGCGCGAGACCAGTGAATGTTGCCCCCATCAAGGCGTTGGCTTCAGCGTGAATACAGTACACGGCACGCTGATAGTCCTCTGGCCCGGCCAGCAAATACTTGCGTGGAATACGCACATTATCAAAAAATATTTCGCCCTGATTTAATGCCCGCTGCCCCATTTTATCTAATGGCTTGCCACGGCTAATACCGGGTAAATCCATTGGAAAAACCAGCGCGCAGCCTTCAGTGGCTGACGGCCCATTTCCCGAATCTGCCGCGCAATACAAAATACACACATCGGCAATAATCCCGTTAGAAACCCACGCAGACTTTTGACCATTTAATACAATGTCGTCACCAGTTAAATCGGCCACTAAGTTGGGGCGACCGTAGGAGCTACCGGGATAAACAATTTGACGACTCGGGTCGAGCATATCCGTGCCATGATCTGGCTCGGTAATACCCCAGCAACCCAATACCGCATCAGGAAACTCATCAAGTAAATCTTGGCGGCCAAACTTCGCGCACAACCATTGAGGCAATATTCCCGCACCGACCGATATCGCCAGGCCTGCATCGCCATAGCCCAATTCTTCAAATAAAATAGAGAACAGCAAGGCCGCTTCCTGCGGCTCCATTTCACCTAGTGCTTCAACCGTAACACCAAGCTCCAAATATTTTTTGCGAAATTCCCAAAACAATGACTCTTTCGCAATAACTTGCTCCGGCGTCATACGATCTAGCTTTATGCCTATCGGACGCATCACATTCAGCGCAAAATTTCGCAGCGTTTTCTGAAATTCAGCAATGTGCTCAGGCAGCTCAGCCTCGGCACCTGACATAGTCAAGGCGCCTTTTGGCGTGCTTTCCCAAGTATAAATGGGAGCAGCTAAATTTCTGTGATCACTACTTTCTGGATGTGTTAGCTCTTGGGCAGACTGACTAGTCATTTTTTCACCTCTATTCTTATGGTTTTTCGAGAAATCGATAATTAGGTGACCATACTATCCGCGCAAAATGAGAAGTTAGATGTTTACAGAGGACATTATGGTTGTTAATTTACGACAGCCTTCATAATCAAAATAAGAGATTCCAGTCATGGAGCTAAGGTCGTCATTAAGCACCCCGCCCTCCCGACATCTGAGCTACGGGCTTAACCCCTTGATCTCCTTACTAAAGGAATACAAGTTAGATCCTGCCCCCATGCTTGACGCGTCGGGTATTCCACCTCAGGCACTTGAAGATCCAACATACGAATTGACACCCCATCAAGAGCTAAACTTTACGACCGCCGTCATCGAAAGCATCAACATCCCCGAACTCGGTTTAATGGTAGGTGGGCGCTACCATTTGTCTGCCTACGGCCTACTAGGCCTTGCGGTAATGACTAGCGAGAACCTGCTATCTGGCATGGCGGTGCTGTATAAAAATATACTAATGACGTGGACCTACATGCAGTGGAATACAACAGTTAGAGGAGATAAAGCCTACGTTAGTCTAGAGAAATTGCGAGATCTAGGTGGCAGTTACCAATATATGGTCGATCGCGGTCTGGTTGCATCCCACACTATTTTTAAAGAAGCACTGGGCCAAGACCTCCCAGTTTTTGAGGTACATTTAAAGCAAGCAAAGCCCACTTATGCCCACGTCTACAGTGACTATTTTAAATGCCCCATTCATTTTAATTCGTCTGAAAATTACTACGCATTCGACAGTAAACTACTGTATCACCCACTCGCGCAGTCTGAGCCCGAAACCGCGAGAATCTATAGCAATCAATGCGCCAAAATTTGCTTACAGCTGGCGCGAAACAGCACATTCTCAGATGTTGTACGCAACCACATCCTGTCTTCACCGCGGGAAATTTTTACCCTAGAGACGATTGCAGATCGCATAAATATGACTGCGCGTACGGTACAGAGGAAACTCAGCGCAGAAGGCACGAGCTATAAAGATATCCTTGAAGATGTGCGCAGAAATCTCGCGATCGAATACCTGCAAAGCACAACATTTACAATAGAGGAAATTGCAGTAAGACTTGGCTATTCAGACTCATCCAGCTTTTGTCACGCCTACAAGCGCTGGACGGGCGTAAACCCCAGCGATCTCCGTCATCGCGAGGCCGAGACAAATGACGAGCGGAACGCTGATGGCGCCACCCCAGCCCAGCGGCGAAAGGCGTGAGAAAAATGCGCGGGATCACTATAGCCCAACAGTAGCGACATCTGCTCAACACTAATGTTAGTAGTAGACAAATACTCCCGGGACAGTTGAAAACGTAAATCATCAATTATCTTTTGATAGCCAATTCCCTGCGCTGTGAGCTTGCGTCGCAAGGTCCGGCCAGACATATTTAGCTTGGCAGCTAACTCTTCAATAGTCGGAAAATAGCCCGGTCGCAGCAGTATTAACTCCCGCACCTCATCTTCAATATCATACTCTTCTGTCAACCTTGCCTTTAACCGTTCACAGCGCTCAATGCACAAGCTCGCTGTATCACTATCGCTTTGCAGAATTGGAATCTGCAGTAAATCAGCGGAAAAAACTAAGGCATTTTCATCGGCGTTAAACGTGACGGGGCAATTAAAATATTTATCGTACTCGGCAGCAGACGCCTGCGGCGCATTGCGTAGCGTTGCCGAATGCAAGCGAAATTCCTCTCCCATTAGACCGCGCAAAATCATCAGCGTGGCAATCATTTCGCGCTCATTCAGCATCGCGACATCATCGTCATTGTAATCGTCAGCGCTCATACTCATCACAATATGATCACCGCGAAATGACATTTTGTGTTCATAAAATGCAAAACTCAGCTCGACAAACTCGTAAGCTAGTTTGAGGGCATCCCGCACTGTTGCCGCGCTCATCAAGGCATAGCCATAGATACCAAACAGACTAAGTGGATAGCACGAGCCAACCTTCAGACCAATTGCCGGATTGCCTGTCGCCTTGCGCAAATTACGCAAAAACATAAGCTCTTGGCTGAGGTTAACGTGCTGCTCTGGCTTACTTAATATCGACAGTGAAAGGCCTGTTCCAGTCAAGGCCTGGCCAACGGAAATGCCCTCTTCTCGCAAACGTGTCAGAGGAGAAAGTATGGTTTTTGCTGAATGATACTTTGGCTTCATATCGACCTTTTTATTTTTAAATTAGCACCGCTGTCCGAATTTCGCAAGAACCTGTCCGTAATTCGCATTCTTAGATTTAGCCACTTTCTATACCTTAAATCACCACCAGTTTTCTTTGCACGCTGGTTGATAATAATTTTTGATAATGACAATAACGGAGTAATTTTATGTCTAACTCACCACGCATACTCATATACGGTGCCAGCGGCTATACCGGAAAACTAGTGGCCGAATGCCTGGCGCAACGCGACATGCCCTTCTATTTTGCTGGTAGAAACCAAGACAAATTAGAGGCCTCACTCGCCATCGTTGAAGAGCGCCTGGGCCGCAAAGCACCGGCGACAATTGTTCAAGCCGCCAACTCCCGCGAGGAGCTGCTACCGTGGTTCGACAAAGTCGAAGTCGTCATCAATGTCGCCGGCCCTTTTATGCAATTAGCGTGGCCGGTTGTTGAAACCTGCCTCGAAGCAAATTGCCACTACCTAGACACCACCGGCGAGCAAGACTTTGTTATCGCGGTACGCGATCAATACGGCAAAGCCTTCGCAGAAAAAAATCTATTACTTAGTCCAGCAAACAGCTACATGTGGTGCGCCGGCGCACTAGCCGCAGAAGTGACGCTTGAAACAGAGGGTGTAGACAGCCTGGATCTCACCTACCAAATTAACGATGCACTGCCCTCGCAAGCGTCGACAAAGTCTTTTCTACGCATGGTGAACAATCCCCAGTATCTACTCAAAAACAACGAAATGATTGAATGGCAGGGCGACCGCCACTTCACCATTACGGTTCCTCATATGTCGCAACCCGCGCTGGCCCTACCTTGGAGCGGCGGCTGTGAACCAGTCTGGTATGAGCACGATGAACGCGTAAGAAACTGTAAAGTTCTAACCGCCTTTGGCGACGAAATTATCGAAGGCGTAGTCGGCTTAATTCATCGCTTTAACAAAGAATCAGTGGGAATGAATCAAGCTCAAAAAGAAGAGCTGACTAACCAGTTCGGCGATGAAATGACGCCAGCAGAACCACCCAAAGACAGCCCAGACATTCACCGCACCGTCATCACCTGTATTGGTCAGGGCCGACAGGTCACTACCGTATTCCCGCTGTCACTCAATGCACCCTATACCTTCACCGGCGAAATATGTACAGAGGCTTCAGAGCGCCTCCTCAACGGTGAACTTAAAGCGGTTGGCTTCCAATCTGCGGCGGGCGCATTCGGTCATCGCGAGTTAATAGAGAAATTCCACAAGTTGGGATATATGAACAATCCTTGGCTGTAACACGGCGATAAACTGATCGGGCTTGTGAGATTCTATATCTGTTTGGATTAGAGGCCCAAACAGATATAGAATCTCACAAGTCGGATCATTATATAATAGACGGCTAAACTAATAGAAAAATTATTTCCTAGCTTCCCCTCTTTTTACAAAGAACGCTGCAAAGAACATCGCAAAAATTAAATCCGCTATCACCAAAATACCAAAACCCATTGGCGCAGCAAAAAGAGCAATATCGATCCACGCGATGGTAAAGACCACGATCTTTCCAACGCAGCCCATCCAGACAATATCTTTATGCAACATCGGGTTAGTAGATATAAGCCAATAGCCTATACCAAACACCATCACCAATCCGCCAAACTGATGAAGCCAAGGAATGGCCTCAGCAGTAAGCGCGTCGCTCATCATCAAAATATTAAAGAAAAACTCTGGTACAAATAGCATCATAAACGCGGCAGAAAAATTAAAAATTGCGGAGAACTGGAAAAATCCCCGCCAAACACGGCTACTTTTCATGAATATGGGTCCCTGCGATTTTCTTACTATTCTTATTAATTCTATCCAGCAAAGCCCGCCCGTTTAAAAGCGCCCAGGGAATGACCAAGCCCGATTGCGATTTATATTCCTGCCAGCCGGGGTGACGGGAAATCGCGTTGTCTTTGCCCTTCATTCTCGCCAAAAAGTAAATCGCCATATATGAATAAATGACCCACGCAATCCAGTGGCTCGCCAACAGAGCATACGCTGCGTAAAGCATTAACTCTCCCAAATAATTCGGGTTGCGGGTGTAGCGATACATTCCCTCTTTAATCAAACCGGGTTCAGTCCGGTATTTAAGAATCCAGTGCCGCTGGCCATCGCCCGCAACCATCGTCACGACACCCAAGGTATGAATGGCAATGGCAATAAATAGCATCAAGCCGCTAGGCTCTATCGCCCGCGCTATAAACAGCCACGGTATTAACCAGTACCACGCAATCAGCAACACATATAAATTGATAAAACCTAGAAAGCTTAATTTATTCTCAAGCTGATGATCCCTAAACCCCAAATCCTTAATCAACCAGCAGTAGCCGTAGATACCGTGTAAAGCTAAGAACACCCACGCGCCAGCACTGAAATTACCGTAGTAACTCATCATCGCGTAAATAATAAAAAGGGTGACAATTTTATGAAGGTCTACCGCCCACGCCACTTTAATAAACGGACGCCCAGGAGCATTAAAGATGGTGATATCTGCAAAAGCTAGAAAGAACCGCGCCCAGAATGGAACGGGCTCTCGTGTTACCGTATTCATAGTTACCTCGCTTATTATGGTTTTATTAGATGTCCCTAAGCTACGCCGACCAGTCAAAATTAAAATAGCGGCACGCGACGACTTCACTGTTAATCAACGACATTGCTTGGCGAGATACCATGGGCAAGTCGGCAAAGGCTGACTTTCGGACAAAAGCCGAAGGTCTGTTGCCGCTAAATCACCGTACTTCCTCGGAATTGAACTCGTTTTCGTCGAATATCCCGCCAAAAACCTGCAACACCTCGACCCACGGTATATAAACCCGTATAATTCGCGCCCCGCACATTGTCCTCTTTTAACAATTTCCACTTCATCACTCATTGGGTATACAACATTGATTTCCGCCGCAAATATCACCATGCAGTTTGGTGCCAAGCCGCTTTTTGAAAACATCTCCGTTAAGTTTGGTGGTGGCAATCGCTACGGCCTTATCGGCGCAAACGGCTGCGGCAAATCCACCTTCATGAAGATTCTGGACGGCAGCTTAAAGCCCAGCTCCGGTAATGTGTCTCTCGACCCCAATGAGCGTATTGGCAAGCTGCACCAAGACCAGTTCGCCTTCGAGCAATACTCGGTTATCGACACCGTCATTATGGGTCACACCGAGCTGTGGGAAATTAAGCAAGAGCGCGATCGTATTTACTCGCTGCCCGAAATGTCTGAAGAAGACGGCATGAAGGTGGCCGATCTTGAAACCCAGTTTATGGAATTGGACGGCTATAGCGCCGAAAGCCGCGCCGGCGAAATCTTACTCGGCGCAGGCATAGAGCTAGACCTGCACTTTGGGCCGATGAGTGAAGTGGCGCCAGGCTGGAAACTACGCGTACTGCTCGCCCAAGCACTGTTTTCTGATCCAGATATTTTGCTGCTCGACGAGCCAACCAACAACTTGGATATCAACACCATCCGCTGGCTGGAAGGCGTGCTCAACGACCGCAAAAGCACCATGGTTATTATTTCGCATGACCGTCACTTCTTGAACGAAGTGTGTACTCACATGGCCGACATCGACTACGGCGAGCTGCGTGTGTACCCCGGCAACTACGATGACTTCATGACTGCCGCCACCGCCGCACGCGAGCGCATGCAGTCGCAAAACGCAAAGAAGTCTGCCCAAATTGCAGATTTGCAAGCCTTCGTGAGCCGCTTCTCCGCCAACGCCTCGAAAGCGAAGCAGGCAACGTCGCGGGCCAAGAAAATTGACAAAATTCAGCTCGATGAAATTAAAGCCTCCAGCCGCCAGTCACCCTATATCCGCTTTAAACAAGACAAAAAACTTCACCGCCAAGCCCTGACTTTAGAAAACATCGGCCACGGTTTTGACGAAGTCTTGTTTAAAAATGGCAGCCTCATTTTAGAAGCGGGCACCCGTTTAGCCGTACTTGGCGAAAACGGCGCGGGTAAAACCACCTTTTTGCGCTGTTTAATGAACGAGTTAAGTGCCAATGAAGGCGTAGTGAAGTGGGCGGAAAATGCCACCCTCGGCTACTGCCCACAGGACAGCAGCGACGACTTCGACAACGACCTAAATCTATTCGACTGGATGAGCCGCTGGCGCAAACCGGAGCACGACGACCAAATCGTTCGCGCCACCCTGGGCCGCCTGCTGTTCTCCTCAGACGACTTTAACAAGCGAGCCAAAGTGTGTTCCGGCGGCGAGAAAAACCGCCTATTGTTCGGCAAATTAATGATGCAAGACACCAACGTTTTGATCATGGATGAGCCGACCAACCACTTGGACATGGAAGCCATCGAAGCGCTCAACTTAGCCCTAGAGCACTACGAAGGCACGTTGATCTTCGCCAGCCACGACCGCGAATTTGTGTCGTCGTTAGCGACCCGAATTGTTGAGATTAAAGATCAGCAACTCAATGATTTCCAAGGAAATTACGACGAATTCCTATGTCATCAAGACGCGCTGAGCAAGTAAGCGTCTAACGTAGCCTCGACGGCCGGTACACCTGTATCGGCCATGCTTTGCTACGGCAATTCCCTATTGTGTAATAAGCGCTGAAACACGACAGTATTCAGTCGCCCATACTCAATAGCAGCAGCATGTCCCTAGTACTCCTTCAATATGATATTGCCACATTCAGCGCCGAGCAGGCTGCTCCCTGCAAGGCGCACTGGCGCAGGCATAGGGGCCTATGTCAAGTCAGTGCAACGCCGCAGGGGGCAGCCTGCTCGGCGCCCGAAGGGTCAGCCCTACGGCGACCCCTTGCTTCGTTATTACCTCTCGACATAGCCGGAATGCCGTACCACCCACTATGCCTTCGAGAAAACGCCTCGCAATGGACCGCCGTAGGACTGACTGAACACGGCAATATCATATTGAAGGAGTACTAGCATCACACACGCAGCCAGCACGCCGAAGGCACAGCTTTTAAAGCTCGTGACGGACTCCCTGCGCGCCGGCACACTGGAGCTGCCTAGCCTTCCGGACATTGCGATTGACGTGCGCGTGGCAATCACGCAACCCGAATTAGATATTAACGACCTCGCCAAGCTTATTCAGCAAGACCCTGGCCTTAGCGCCTACTTACTAAAAATCAGTCACAGCGTGCACTACAGCCGCGGCAACCCCGCACGCAACCTTACCGCGGCCATTCGCCGACTGGGCCTCAATGCGGCGCGCGACCTAACCGCAAGCTACGCCCTGAAAGCACTGTTTTTAATCCAAGACACCGCCGTTAAATCAAGCATGCGTGATATTTGGCGACGCAGTGTGTACACCGCCTCCCTCGCCCATGTTATGGCCAGGCACTGTGGCTTCGACCCCGACCGCGCACTGCTCGCGGGGCTAATTCAAGATATAGGTGCGCTACCTTTACTCGCCAATTTAAAGGGCTTTCCAAGCCTGACCTCTGAGCCAAGCGCAATAAAAGAATTACTTAGCGAGTTTACCGGCAAAATCAGCGGCCTGATTTTGCACAACTGGCACTTTGACGAAGAACTGATTCTTGTTGGTTTAAATCGAGAAAACTGGCTGCGAGATAAAAGCCCCACAGCGGATCTAGCAGATTTAATACTGATAGCCCGCTACCACACCTATCTTGACGAGCGCAGCCACCGCAAATTGCCACAACTGTCGCGACTACCCGCATTCAAAAAATTACATCTACACGAAATGGGGCCCGAACAAGGTTTGGCTTTTCTATCCGAAGCGAAACAAGAAATTAGCGAGTTGCGCAGTGCTCTGCTGTAATGACACACGAAATACATTCACACGCGGCTTCCAAACTAAACAACTCACCGCAAGCGGACGTAGCCCCTCACAAAAAATTTTGATGCAAAGCGTATAGCGCTTGCCACGTGACCGAGCCTTGAATCAATCCAGTGACATAAATACACCTCTTCAAAGTCAGGTAAATTTATGGATCATTGCAGCACAATACCTTAGTATTATCATTACGTTATAATTAAATGATAATGGTGAACATTTTGGAATCAAAAACTGCTCGATTGACGGTATTGATTGATCCGGCAAAGAAAACTGCTTTTGAGGAACTGTGCGCTACTCAAGATCTCACCCCATCACAGGTAGTGCGCCAACTCATTCGCGGTTATTTAGCCGATCATGGCATCAGTTATAGTACCAGCCCAGCAGCCCCAAGAGGCCCCAAGAGGCCCCAAACCTAAACGGTAGTGCCGGCATACAACTTAATAGTTCAGCCCGCTAGCTAGTGATATACAACTGTTATCAGCACCGGCATTAACGTTAAATACCAACCCCAGCAATGCCACAAAGCTAGCTAACCAACTTGAAACGGGCAAGATATCGCTGTTACTAAACACCCACTTCAAATTGGCTATCACCTCTCGCTAGTCTAGCTTAGGGCCAGCAGCCACCAAGGCAAGACCGTTCTCGGTATCGGTAAATTGGCTAAAATTAGCTACAAACTTTGCCGCCAGCGCAGAGGCTTTGTCGGTCCATTCGCTAACATCACCGTAGGTATTCCTCGGGTCGATAATACCGCAATCTACCCCTTCAAGAGCCTCCGGAATTTGCAGCCCAAAAATAGGTAAGGTATTAAATTCTGCGTCTTCAATTGAACCATTCAGAATGGCGTCAATGATGCGGCGAGTCGCCTTAATAGAGATTCGCTCACCGCTGCCGTTCCAACCCGTATTTACGAGATAAGCCTGAGCGTTAGACTGTTTCATGCGATTATTGAGCACCTCTGCATACTGGGTGGGATGCAAACTTAAAAACGCAGCACCAAAACACGCCGAAAAGGTTGGCGTGGGTTCAGTAATTCCCCGTTCGGTACCCGCCAACTTAGAGGTGTAACCCGACAAGAAATAGTAGCGAGCCTGCGCTTTAGTCAAGCGCGCTACCGGCGGCAACACACCAAACGCATCAGCGGTTAAGAAGATAACTTTATTTGCATGGCCGCCCACAGAAACCGGCTTGACGATATTTTCAATGTGATAGATCGGGTATGACACCCGGGTATTTTCAGTTTTAGACGAATCGGAATAATCGACATTACCGGCGTCATCAACAACCACATTTTCCAATAATGCATCGCGCTTGATCGCCGCATATATTTCGGGCTCTTGCTCTTGACTAAGGTTGATGGTTTTGGCGTAGCAGCCACCCTCAAAATTAAATACGCCGTTATCGTCCCAACCATGCTCATCATCACCAATTAATGCGCGCTTGGGGTCAGTTGATAAGGTGGTTTTGCCTGTCCCTGACAGTCCGAAAAATATCGCAGTATCGCCGTCCGGGCCAACATTGGCGGAGCAATGCATGGAGGCAATCCCTTTCTGGGGCAGCAGGTAATTCATAACTGAAAAAAGCCCCTTTTTCATTTCGCCGCCATACCAAGTACCGCCAATAAGCTGTACCCCCTCGGTCATATTAAAAGCAACGAAATTCTCCGAATTCAGACCCTGCTCCTGCCAATTCGGGTTAACCGTCTTAGCCCCGTTCAGTACGACGAAATCCGGTTCAAAATTTTCAAGCTCAGCCGCCGAGGGACAAATAAACATATTTTTTACAAAGTGAGACTGCCAAGCGACTTCTGTTACAAAGCGGACTTTTAAACGGCTCGCGGGATTCGCGCCACAAAATAGATCATCAACAAACAAGCGCTTACCGCTAAGCTGCTCGCCAACTACGGCTTTTAGCGACTGCCAAGTCTCTTGCGTAATTGGCTTATTGTCGTTTTTACCCTGATCTGACCACCATAAGGTGTCGCGTGTCGTATCGTCTTTAACGAAATACTTATCCTTAGGTGAGCGGCCGGTGAATATACCTGTGTCCACCGCGACGGCACCATTACTCGTTAAACGCGCAGCCTCATAACCCTCAAGTTCTGTACGCATCTCTTCTTGGAATAAGGTTTCGTAGTTCGGATTGTATAGAATCGCCTCAGGATCATGAATGCCATAGCGCTGAAGTGCCTGCTGTAACCGGAGGTGAGACATGAAGAGATATCCTTTTACTGAAGTGAATATGAATGTGACTTTCAATAAGGTTAAATGATAATATCATTATAATACTATTATCATATTTAACAATGCTCCCGTTTAGCATAAGTAACCGCGCTACAACGCTATACTCACCCTGAAAAGGAAAATCTGGCTTGTCTCATAGAGCACATCTTTTGTCATTGCGAGCAGGGCATGCACTCCGTGAGGCATTTGCCGATGGATACGCTCGCGCAGACTTAATCAAAGATCTGATTGCCGGAATCACCGTCGGCGTCATTGCCATTCCATTAGCCATGGCACTGGCCATTGCCAGCGGTGTCGCGCCGCAATACGGCCTGTATACCGCACTGATTGCTGGTGCCATCATTGCGTTGACTGGGGGGAGTCGTTTCAGTATTTCTGGCCCAACGGCTGCATTCGTTGTTATCTTGCATCCAATCGCAACAAAATATGGCTTAGCAGGTTTGTTGTTGGCCTCAATTATGGCTGGCGGCATCTTGGTCGCTATGGCCTACGCGCGACTCGGCCGCTTTATTGAGTACATCCCCGAATCAGTTACATTGGGGTTTACAGGCGGTATTGCCATTGTGATCGCCGTGTTACAGATCTCCGATTTTACCGGCATGACAATCAACGACATGCCCGAGCATTTCGTCGATAAACTCATCACCATCAGCAGCCATTTCCAAGAAATCGATTTAGGTAGTTTCGCAGTAGCCCTGTTCACACTTGCGGTTATGATTGTGTGGCCGCGACTTGGCAGCCGCATTCCAGCGCACTTGCCCGCACTGGCATTAGCCTGCTTGATAGGTATCGTATTGAGCTGGCAAGGCATCGACGTGGACACCATTGGCTCCCGCTTTCATTACTTGCTACCCAACGGTGAACAAGCACCTGGCATTCCCCCTTACCTACCCACATTTGATTGGCCTTGGAACAGGCCCGGCGCCAATGGACAGCCACTAGGGCTGTCCCTGAACTTAATTTCAGCGCTACTTCCCGCCGCCTTTGCCATCGCCATGCTTGGCGCCATCGAATCATTGTTATGCGCAGTTGTACTCGACGGCATGTCGGGCAAACGCCACAGCGCCAACAGCGAATTACTAGCGCAAGGTTTAGGCAATCTAATTGCACCTTTCTTTGGTGGCATAACAGCAACCGCAGCTATCGCGCGCTCGGCGACTAATTTCAAAGCCGGCGCGATATCGCCTATTGCGGCTATTATTCACTCTGTTGTTATATTACTCAGCATATTACTCCTCGCTCGAGTCTTAACATATATCCCCATGCCCGCCATGGCGGCGCTGCTGATGGTTGTTGCTTGGAATATGAGCGAAGCGCCAAAATCCGTAAAACTAGTACGCACCTCCCCCACCAGCGATATACTGGTATTTTTGACCTGCCTATCGCTGACTGTTTTCTTCGATATGGTCATCGCCATTACCGCCGGTATCGTATTGGCGTCACTGTTATTTATGAAAGAAATTGCAGCCCTTACCGATGTAGTCGACATTACCAACAACTCTAACTTTGTGCACACAACGCCACCAAATAACATTAAGATTGTAAAAATTCGCGGCCCCTTATTTTTCGCTGCCGCAGATCGCATCGTCGGAGAACTTTCTGCGCAAACACCAGGGATCAATGGCCTTATCATTCACTTACAATACAGCGCTTACCTAGACGCTGGCGGACTCTCTGCCATAAATAAACTAATTGCGCACTGTGAAAAAAATAAAATATCTATCCGTTTCTCAAGCTGGCAATTCCAACCCTTGAAAACGTTAGCAAAAGCACGGGATGAGACATCAGCAGCATTAAGCCTATCTTTTGCCACGCTAAATGATGCAATTGAAGACGCCTTGAAGGAGGGAGCATTATATGAAGCTAGATAATGCAATTGCGCTAGGCAAAGCAAGCGCATGGATAGAGGCACAGGTAAGAATTAAACCCGGCAATCAAGCACAGTGGTTTGTGATGCTCTTCGACAAGCAGAGTAAATCCTTTGTGTTTGCCGACAACGACGACACACCAATCGTCACCGAAGATATAAATACACTAATCCCATTAATTAAATCGCTTGGCCTTAGTGATTTCACCGTTTTTTTATAAATTTCAGGAGATAAATAATGAGCGACTTACCGCCATGCCCAAAATGTGAATCGAACTATGTGTACGAAGTCCAATCTCTATTATCTTGCCCCGAATGCGGATTTGAGTGGAACCCGAATGAAGAAGTGGCGACGGGAAACGAACTTATTATCAAAGATGCTAACGGCAATATTTTAGCCGACGGCGACTATGTAACACTCATCAAAGACCTTAAAATTAAGGGTACGTCAAACACCGCCAAAATCGGTACCAAAGTGAAAATTGGCCGTCTAGTAGAGGGCGACCACAACATTGATTGCAACATCAAAGGTATCGGCCCAATGATGCTAAAGTCTGAGTTCGTAAAGAAAAGTCAGTAATTATTGGGTGGGGGGGTTATAACTTCGCCCTTACACCAGAATGCCAACTGGGCACTGTATCGCTCACAGACCCAAAAGCTTACCTTTACCCCCCTAATTAAGGGGTTACCCACGCAAACCCGGCCTCCTAAAATAACAACCCCTAAAAAATTACGAGTCCCCCATGAAAAAAATACTTTTCTCAGCCGTGATTCTCACGCTAATTAGCGCTTGCGCCGGTATCGGCGGCAGCCCAAAAGCCGTTGAGCCCATCGCTCTAACGAATGCAGCAGTTTTCGCAGGACAAAACAAAGTGCTAATAGGCGACTTCCGCGTCACCTTTATCACCTTCGACAAAACCTCTGCCACCGCCAAGAGCGGAATGTTTAGCAGTGACACTGGCTATGCTAGCAGCAGTATGAAAGCGACTTTAACCGGTGTTCCGGATGACGCTATGCAAGCCGTCACTGACGCTGCTTACCAAGATTTCATCGCTGGCCTAAAAAGTAATGGCTACACCATTGCCGACGAAAGCGCGCTAACCGGCAACACCACATGGCAAAAAATTAAACAAGAAGCCAGCCCTATAAAAAACACCTCGTCTTTTAAAATGATCACCGGCGGCAGCCGTGAAGACGCAACGTTTGCACCAAGCGGACGCACCCTAATGGGCAGAGCTATTGGTGGCGGCACGCCATACGAAGCCTATGACGTGGCCAACCAATTGAGCACACCTATTCTCAATGTTAATTACACGGTACATTTCGTCTACTTTGGCAGTGAAACTGACTACAAATCCAATTCCTACTCAAATATTAAAGGCGCGGAGTATTCTGCAGAAGTCAGCGTTGGCCAAGGTGTTCACGTTACTCCTGGCTCGGGCATAGACTTTATGCGGGGCGTTAACAGTACCTTCAGCCACCCCAACGGTGCCGTACACATTAAGGCGCCGGTCGTTATTCCTGGCGGCTACGGTACAAGCGAAGACTCGACCAGTGGCATGCAAAAGGCCGCCAACGTGTTTTCATCGGTGTTGGGCGCTGTCAGTGGCGGCACTTCAAGCACTAAAGAAATCAGTGTTGTCGCCAACCCAGGTGAGTATAAGGTCAAAGCAAGCGCAGCACTGACTGAAGCCAATAAACGCGTCCTCGGTGCCTTAGCCGCAGCGCGATAGTATTTTTCGCAGTGTCACTTTTAAAAGTGGTCAGCGAGCGCATTGCTCACTGGCCCTTTTTTTGAGATATCGCACATCAATAAATGTCGTCAGAAAATATCTCTTGCGGCGCTTTTTTTATTTTCACAATATTCCAAACGCTAACATTGCATTGGCGACTTTCTTAAAGCCCGCTATATTAGCGCCCTTGGCATAATCAACATAGCCATCTTCTTGCACCGCAAACTCCAAACAATTCTTATGAATATTCCCCATAATTTCACGCAGCATTCCCTGCAGCGCCTCTTCTTTTAGACTAATTCGCGTACTGTTTTGGCTCATTTCTAATCCAGATACAGCCACGCCACCCGCGTTAGCGGCCTTGGCCGGCCCAAATAAAATTCGCGCACTACGCAGCACCGCAATAGCATCGTTGCTACAGGGCATATTCGCGCCCTCAACCACGGCCTTCACGCCATTTTTCAGTAGAACTTTAGCTTCGTCCTGGTTCAGTTCATTTTGCGTAGCGCAGGGCATCGCAACATCGCACACTACAGACCACGGCCTTTCGCCAGTATGAAAACGGGCACCAGAATATACCTCCGCGTAACTTGCTAAACTTCCACGCCCCTGACTTTTTTGATCAACTATCCACTGAATCTTTTCATGATTAAGTCCATCGGGATCGTGAATAAAGCCGGTGGAATCAGACATGGTGACAACCTTGGCGCCCAGTTGAATTGCCTTCTCTGCGGCATGCGTCGCCACATTGCCCGCCCCCGAAATCGCAATAACTTTACCTTCAATGGTGGCTTTATCCTGTTTAAACATATGATCTAAAAAATACACCACACCATAGCCAGTAGATTCTTTGCGAACCAAGCTGCCACCCCATTCCAAGCCCTTACCCGTTAACACACCAACGTAGCGATTAGTTATGCGCTTGTACTGGCCGAACATATAACCGATTTCGCGGGCGCCCACACCAATGTCACCTGCGGGAATATCCGTGTCCTCACCCACATGACGATATAGCTCGGTCATAAACGACTGACAAAACCGCATGATTTCGCGATCCGATTTTCCCTTGGGATCAAAATCAGAGCCGCCCTTTCCGCCGCCCATTGGCAAGCCAGTTAAACTATTCTTAAAGGTTTGCTCGAAAGCGAGAAACTTCAAAATATTTTGATTGACACTTTTGTGGAAGCGCAGACCGCCCTTGTAGGGGCCGATGGAATTATTATTTTGTACTCGATAGCCCCGCTGCACCCTGACATTGCCCGCGTCGTCTTCCCAGCACACACGAAAAGAAACTACACGATCTGGCTCAGTGATACGGCGCAAAATTTGTGCCTCGTGGTAAATAGGCTTATCACGTATAAAATCGAAGATATCAACCGCAACTTCGTAGACGGCCTGATGAAACTCGACTTCACCTGGATTCAGTCTAACAACCCCTTCCATAAATTGTTCTATATCAACGTGCTGAGTCACTGACATGCGGCCATCCTCACAAATAGGATTAGATCTTAGCAGATATCAAACATCGCGCACGACCGGCAACACTTGGGCCCAGTCTTTCAATGCGAAGTAAATTCACTCTCGGCTCACTGTACTAAAGAAATGAACCATATCGCGCCATCGAGGGGGAAAAGCAGTTACCAAACTTCTTATAACGAAGTTTTATGAGGCCACAGCACTAAAATAACGATTAAAGTAAGCGGCATGTACATCCGTCCCTTACAAGTTAATTAAACCCTATTCACGCGGCCAACACAGCGAGGCGAAGCCATCTCAATCATTGTATCGCAGCGATGAACTGTGACTTACCTCAAATATTGACACTGTAAACTTCAGGGGATATCTTGGCCTCGCCTAGATATTGCGAGCCATGCCATGAGTACAGAAAATCAGCATTACCCTCACCTCTTCACGCCCCTCGACCTGGGTTTTACCCGCCTAAAAAATCGGGTAGTTATGGGCTCGATGCACACCGGTCTAGAAGATCGCTTTTGGCAATTTCCCAAACTCGCCGCGTATTTCGCGGAACGCGCCAAGGGCGGCGTTGGCCTTATGATTACCGGCGGTTACAGCCCAAACCGAAGTGGCTGGCTTTACCCCGGCGCCAGTACCTTTAACTCCCGCCTAGATGTTCATAACCATCGCAAAGTCACCAAAGCGGTACACGACGCAGGAGGCAAAATCTGCCTGCAAATTCTTCATGCCGGTCGCTATTCCTATCATCCCTTCTCTAAAACTGCTTCAACGAGCAAAGCGCCGATCAATCCATTTAAAGCGCGCGCCTTAAGTACCCGCGGTGTGGCCAGCACAGTGAACGACTTTGCCCATACCGCGCTGCTGGCCCAAAAAGCCGGTTATGACGGCGTCGAAATAATGGGCAGCGAAGGCTATTTAATTAATCAATTTTTGGCGCCCGCCACTAACAAGCGCAAAGACCGCTATGGTGGCAGCCCCGAAAATCGACGCCGCTTTGCCGTGGAAATCGTCAGTGCCGCCCGCAAAAAAGTTGGCGCTAATTTTATTATTATTTTCCGTTTATCAATGCTTGATTTAGTGCCCGACGGTTGCACTAGAGAAGAGATAATAGACCTCGCCCGAGAGATTGAAGCCGCCGGCGCCACCTTAATAAACACCGGTATTGGCTGGCATGAAGCGCGTGTACCCACCATTGTCACCTCGGTGCCCCGCGCCGCATTCAGCGAAGCCACCGCCGCCGTAAAGCAGGCGGTCAACATTCCCGTTATCGCGTCTAACCGTATTAATATGCCGGATATTGCCGAGCACATTTTGGCTAGCGGCCAAGCCGATATGGTATCGATGGCCAGACCGATGCTGGCCGATGCAGAATGGGTAAATAAAGCTGCCAGCAATCGCAGCGAGCAAATAAATACGTGTATCGCCTGCAACCAAGCCTGCTTGGACCACACCTTTCAATTAAAGCGCGCCAGTTGCCTGGTCAACCCCCGCGCCTGCCACGAAACTGAACTGGTCTTTAAGCCCACAGCCAAGGCCAAGAAAATTGCCGTCATCGGCGCCGGCCCTGCAGGGCTATCCTGCGCCACCGCGGCAGCAGACTGCGGCCACGACGTGCATTTGTTTGATCAAGCAGACAAGATCGGCGGCCAATTCAATTTAGCCAAGACGATTCCCGGCAAAGAAGAATTCGATGAAACACTGCGCTACTTCGGTACACAAATTGAGCGCTCCGGAGTGAAACTCACCCTTAACCACCGCGTAGCGAAACCTGAACTCATCAACGGTGCTTACGATGACATCGTTATTGCGACAGGCGTAAGCCCACGCGCGCTGAGTATTCCAGGTATCGACCACCCCAAGGTGGTTTCCTACATCGATGTATTAAAAGGCAATGTCACCATCGGCAAGCGCGTCGCCCTTATCGGCGCCGGCGGTATCGGCTTTGACGTAGCGGAGTACCTCGCCCACGATCACAGCGCCGAACTCCCACAAAGCATCGCCAGCTGGTCTGCCGAGTGGGGTATAGACCAACACAGCGCAGAACGCGGCGGGCTGGTAGCTGGCAATCCCAAACCCTCACAGCGCGAGATATTCCTGCTTCAGCGCAAGACCACCGCACTGGGTAAAGATCTAGGTAAAACCTCTGGCTGGGTACACCGCGCCACACTCAAAAACAAAGGCGTTAACATGCTGGCTGGCTGCAGCTACGACCGTATAGACGACCAAGGCCTGCATATAAGCCAAGACGGCAAACAGCGCCTATTAGAGGTAGACCACATAGTGATCTGCGCTGGACAGGAGCCGCTTCGCGAGCTTTACAACCCGGCGTCTGAACAAGACGCGAAGCCCAGCCAGCGCTACCACCTCATCGGTGGCGCGAATATCGCCTCGGAACTAGATGCCAAACGTGCAATTCGTGAAGGCGCAGAACTGGCGGCGAGCTTTTAAAGCTTGTAACCGCAGGGGGGAAGTAAGGCCATACATTTTCTGACTACAGAAAAAAGCCACTTAGCGATTAACTAAGTGGCTTTTTATTTTTTTAAAATCGACGCACTGCCACTATTCGGCACCTGCGTTTACAAAAACCTTAAAGGGTTTTCAAGTATTCAATAATAGCTTTGCGCTCGGCGTCATTTAATACATCGCTAAACACATGCCCGCCATTACCCTGACTAAACATCGCGGTGTTATAAATCTTCCGGCTCTCTACGTCCTGATTACTCAGTATTGGTGGATTGGTGATATTCCAACTCAATAAAAGATTAGAAAACAGTGAATTTACCGGTATTTGCAAAATGGTATCCACCAGCGGATCAAGCGGCGTGCAATCCAAATAGGGCAAGGTATTATCACCACCGCACTCTAACTCTTCGTAATCCCAACCGATGTTTTGCTGATCATAGGCACGCTCAAAATTATAATCAAAGCCCATTACCACTTGGCCTTGCTGATCGGCCCGAGCGGGTTTAGACACTCTGCGCCAAATTGCCGGACGTGAAGTTGAATCCAACACGGCAGCCACCGTTGGCACAGAACCATTATGCAAATAGGGTGCGGTTGCCCAAACACCGTAGAGCGGCGGCGCGGCATACCCTTTGGGGCGACCATTGCGCAATGATTCCATATTCTGAACACGGCAATCCTGCGCGGTATCGGCGGTTTCAGGATAGCCCACAAACGTGCCAGATAAGCCCTGGTTTGTACCTTCGTTAAAGGTGTCTAAACGAACGCGATCAGTGTCAATAATATCGATGGGTGTGATGTAACTCGCCATACCCTCCAAAGCGGGACTTGCTAAATAACTTGTATCATTTACGTAACGCGGCGAGTAAGCGCCGTGACACCCCGCACAACTGCCATTGCCTTCAGCCGGTTGTTGCACAGTATTATTAATGTTCCCAGTCCACAGGTTTTTTGTGTGAAACAACACCGCGCCCTGTTCTGCCAACGGCTCGTTAATCTCGCCGGGGTACTCTGGCGACTTCTGCGCCATAATCCAGTGATCCCCGTACTGAACGTTTTCACTCATCCATTGATCAACACGCTCCATATCAAAAATGCCGGGAGCCTCGCCGTCGATCAACGGGTTTTTATCAAGCAGCGGATAATAAAGTGCAAAATCCACTCGCACCGCGTCGCCAGAGAACATCGCATCCACAAACTTTACTGGCCGATGCCCAACGTTCCACCATGCCGGCGTATCACCAGTGGCAGTCGAGCCATTATTAAGGATCTGCCCAAACGAGATCGGGTCAGGGTTTTCAAAACTACCTAGCAGCGCCAGCACATTGGCAAACTGCGCATTATTGGTACCGCGAACCCGTCCACCAAAACCTGCGCGATCAATAATTAACGTTCCCGCACCGCCCAAAGCACCAAAGTCACGTGCAGAGGTACTGGCATCCAGCAAGCCACCACCTGCACCGTAGTGGTAATCAAGACCGTCGGCGGTTTCCACCGGCGTGCTGTGACAGCCTTGGCAGTTGGCCGCAATATAGCCGCTGTAGCTGCCATCGTTATTACGTGTTTGGGTTAAACCCTGCGGCAAGGTACCAGAGCCACCATTGCTTAAATTGGGATCTTCGCCCTGCAAAGGGTAAGGGTTGCGAGGTGCATCTGGGCCGCTCAAAACGGGGCCGAAGCCGTGGCGCTCGGCAACTAACTGATCGAAATTATCGGGGCGACCCGGCAAGCCCCAAAGCAACCACATCATATTGTATTGATCGGCACTAATAGCCGACAAACCGTGCGGCTGCTGACCCGCAAACGTCGTCGCCGCACCCAGCTGGCCATTGCCTTCCATAATCGGTGCGCCCTTGGCGTAACTCTCGCGCAATTGGCCGCAGGTTTCTGGGTGAGGCCTTTCGCCCACTAACTCAGGATCAATATGGCAATCCTTCCAAAATGCATTAAAGGCCACCGCTTTGCCGTTACTTATGCCAGGCTGCACCAGCGAACGCGGGTCAGGGGGCAATAGCGCACTGTCAGGACGAGGATTGCCATTATCGTCTGCACCGCAGTAATCAAACCAAACATGGCCGCCACGCGCACTGCCCAGCAAAGGTTCTAAATTTGGAGCTGGGCCACTCACACCGCCACTCAAGCTACAGCTATCTGGACTATCCCAACACGCGAGCAAGGTGCGCATCGCCTCATAGGGTTGACTTCCCGCCGGCCACGGCTTACCGCCGCTATGCGGTTCGCTGGGATCACTGGGCTCAATTAAGAGCGGGCTAGTCTCTACGCCACCACCCAAGGTCTCCCACGAAGCGCGTAGCAAACGGAAGTCATCCGCCGCATTGCTAGACAGCATTAAACCATCGCCGTCGGCGGTATCTGCCACGCCACCGGGAAGATGACAGGTACGACAAAAACCAGACGCGGTTTGCAAACGGGTTTGAAAAAACTCTTCCTGTGAACCGCTATTGCCCCCGTTCGGCGTGCCGCTACTACCGCCCTGCGGGTTGCCACTGCTCCCACCACCGCAGGCGGCAAGGGATAACAACCCAGAGAAAAGTAAACTATTGGCTAAGCTAAAACCGCGCATGGGGTACTCCTGAGGCCCCATGCACCGACAACGACGGCGTAGATGAGGCGTACTGAACTTATTTTATAGCCCAGTATGCACCACACAACAATTACTCATATTGGTAAGCTGTGCCACCGATTGTCCGGGAAAGCCAAGGTGAATTGCGGCAAGGTGGAATTACTGCCGCAGTATTTAAGTGCTCGGTATCACTCGGCGCTGGACTTCTGGATATAACTGATTTTAGACAGCGCGACCGCGCAGCATCGACACCACTAATTTGTGCCCAAATGCTATCTGGCTCTTCAAGTAACCACTAAACTTTGGCAACTCATCTTCAATGTCTGACACCCGACTGTTGTAGAACATATGCAGCGACGGCTCAACGATACAATCTTTATGAAGATTTTCCGTCGGAACAATGACCAGTTTAGGCAAGGGAAAAATCTGCATCACTTCCACAGCGGGAGTATCACAAGTTTTGCACTTTCCACGCTGAACTGCTGGTGGTGGCCGATACGCCTTGTACTCAAGAGACTCAGGACTCGGCAGAACCACATCTTTGGCTCTGTAAATACTGATGTCGGAAAACGGAGCTTGGTTAAACCCTTGGCAAATTGTGCAGTGGCAATAAGCGCGCAGAAGCGGCACGCCTTGAACGGAAAATGTTGTTTCCCCGCATGAGCACTGACAGGCATGATGATTTTCCAACATATATAAGCCCCCTAGTTTGAATGACGGTAAATGTGAGCCTCTATTGTCGCTCCAAATCCCTCATCACTACCGCTTGATCAATCTGCAAATGCGGCAGCCTCATTTCATTTAACCACATAGGCGCATCTTGCTCGCCCTGCAAAACAGCAAGGCTTGCCGCTATGCCGGCGAGCAAGACTCAGTCTACGTCTGCGTGAAAACCTAAGCTCTATTAGTAATCGGCCAGAATATTATTCAACGCCATCAAACCAATCATTAAAGCCGTGTTCCGCATGCGGGCCGATGTGCAACTGCTCAAGAACACCATAGCCCACCTCATCACCACAGCGAGCGATGACGGTTTGCTGTATATGGATGTTTTCAACGGCGAGGGGATTGGCGTCCTCACAATTCCAGCTCTCACCGCCGATGGCCAACTCACCTTGCCACACCCCGTGCCCCCATTCCGGGTGCATATAGCCCAGCCCTTTCATACGGTGCAGCATGACCGGCTCAACACTGATCTCGAGTTGCTCACCATTTTTATTATTCATTAAGAAAGTGCCCGACAATGCCTGACGGGTTCCGGACTTAAACTTTAGCTGATGGCCAACACAGCCTTGCCAAAGCGCCATTGCAGGGTCGTTAATCTCAATGCTTTCCGGGTTGCTGTGAATCGGGACAATGGCCTGATCGGTATGCCATTGATAACCGCTCTGGTCTTCAAACCATCCCGCCAAGGTGCAGCGGTTTTCCCAGTGAATCGGCAACCACATAAAGTGCAGCGGCTGGAAATTATCAATCGGCGCACCGCCCGTATAGGAAGCGCCCACTGGACGAATTCCCCAAGAACGATCTTTAAGCCCAAAGGTATTTTCGGCATGAACCTTTAGCTCGCGCCCTTCTACGCGAATGCTACCTTGCCAAGATCCGAACTGGTCGATGCGGGTCGCGTCCATCACCAGATGCCTGGCGTTGCGCAGGGTCTGCCGGCCTTCAGGAATCACGCCCGTTTTAGGGGTGAAAACAAGATCGCACTCTATATTGGTTTCGTTGGCCTCAATCACCAATCGGTGGCGCCCCATGGGCTCAAGAATGGTGAGCTTGAAAGGCCCAACATCCAGATCGGTGGGTTCATTGGATGCCCGACGCGAACCATGAAAGGCGTATTGCTTTCCGTCTACCACCAAACTGAAGCTGCAATCGACGATGCCGAGGTTGGGGTAACGACACAAGCCAATACCAAAATAAAACGAGCCATCTTTGGCGTGGCCGTTATACCAGAAGCGGTCGTAGGTGAAACGATCACTCGCGGCCGTTTGTGAAATCGGCTCGGCGGTTTGGTGTACGGGGTAGTCGTCCAGTTTGCTAATCATGTGTGACTGTCCTCAGGCCGAAATTTCAGAGAGAATTTTTTCGAGATACTTCACCTCAAAGCACTGGTTGAAGTGGCTATTGATGGCATCCTGACCATTTTGCCCAATCGCCATACGCCCCAGCAGGAGTGCAAATCGCAGACCGGCAAAGACCAGGTAATAGTGAAGGTGCTCAACGCTGTAACCAGTCTGTTGCGCCCACGTCTGCACCGATTCCGCTCGGCTAGGAAAACCTTCCAGTGGAGGAAAATCCAAGCCGTGGCAAAACAGCTCGTCCATATAAATCCACCAGGCGAGGTCTTGCAGCGGGTCACCCAGCGCCACCATTTCCCAATCCAACAGCGCCGCCACGTCGGTCTTGTCCGAGGTAAAGATCACATTGGCCATCCGGGAATCACCCCAGCACAGGCGAATAGCCTGCTCCTTAGGTTGATGCTCTCGCAGCCATTTAAGAATGCGCTCCGCCGCATCGTGCGGCAGAAACTTACCGTCACGGTTGAAAGCCCACTGGTAATAGTTCTCCCAGTAAGTCAGCTGCTCATCCAGATTTCCAGGAAGAGCGCAGTCGCTGAGCACACCACTTATCGAAGACTTACTAATATCAACCTGGCTGACCTGAGCGAGGCGGTTCAAACCCGCATTCCACACCTGACGGCGTGTTTCTGGCGACTGCTCGGTAAGCCAGCCATCCATGTGATAGGGGGGAATATCCGGCGGAATCAGACCATCGGTTTTTTTCATGATGTAAAAGGGTTTACCTAAAACCGCACCGCTTAATTCCTTGGCAACAATCTCAGGAACAGGCAGATCAGTATCGGCGCTGAGCATATCAATGACTTGGCATTGGATATCCAGGTCGTACTCAGGGAAGACAAGATAATCGCCTCGGGGCTCGATACGCGCGACATAGGAGTGAGTCGCACCGCCGTGCTTTGCATCAAACACCATGGTGATATTCGACATGCCCGTGCCCTCAGGCACAGTCAGGCTTGGAATGCTGACGTCGCTGTTAAGCTGAGCGGATAGCCACTGCTCAAGCTTGCTGCGGGTTTCTTCCGGATTATCCAGTACCGGCGTAGGACGTATATCCTGGTTTTCAAAGTCTGGAGACAGGGTTGCTTCTTCACTCATGACAGGGCCCATTGTTATGTTATTTGCTAGCCAATCATTTGATGCTAACACGAATTAGTTAACGGTGTTAATATAATAATCAAAGAGGAATACGAATGAATAAAAATGTGCGCAAAGTGGGAAGACCAAGTGTAACGAGCCGGGAAGAGATCCTGGCCGCTGCCGTGGCGCTATTACAGCAAGAAGAGCTATCGGCACTGAGCTTGCGGCAACTAGCGAAGCAGTTGGATCTCAGCCCCACCTCGTTATACCGCTATTTCGAAAGCAAGCAGCAACTGATTACGGCTTTGGGGGAAAACCTCATCTCACTGGATGCCGCATCTTTACCCGCCGGTTTTTCCAGCGAGCAGCGCCTTGAAGCCCTGCTAAACCAACTCCGGCGCCAAGTCTTAACGCTTCCGGGTCTATTGCCTCAGTTCAATAGCGCGCTGCCAGCCGAGGCAATGGTGCGGACCATTGCAGACCTTGCGCAGCCCATTATCGATATGAACATAGAACGGGGTGAGGCAATACGCCATGCCCAGTCGCTATTATGGATGACACTGGGCTTTGCGCTATTTGAAACATCATCAAGCACAGACAATATCGCGGGCCTGTTTTTAGATCTTCCAGCCGAGCTGCAGGCAACGTCGAAGCATCTAGTACTGAATAATCACGAACAACTCTGGCGGGAAGTCATGGCGAGAAACATACGAGGAATTGCGGCCTTAAATGCCGATATTTAATTGAAGCTGCGATCTAAAAGCTCCGCGTGGATTTCAAGGTTTTTCTGCCATCGCGAAACACCACCCATAATCATTCGCACCCTCGTCACGGAATCATCGATCAGTATTTGGCGCTTACTAGCAGCCTAATCCATCGCCTTTGAGGTCGACTTTCTCGGTTATTGCCGCGCTGAATAATATCTTGCGAACAATCGGGTAAATAACGTCTTGGTAAGCGGGCCATAGAACCCCCATACAACTTAAACCACGGCTATTTACCGAGGAACAAATACAACGTCTAGAACCCTATTAATCTCGCAAGATTGTCTTGTTAGCGCGCACCCACTATACTTGTACCGCATTTCCGTACATTTGGTGGTAAATATGGACACTGTAAGTGTAAACCAGTTTAGAGATAAGCTAAAAACCTTTGTAGAACAGGTGGTTACGAACCACACCCCCCTGAAGGTAACCCGCAGGGCTGGGGAAGCATTTGTGATAATAAGTGCCGACGACTGGGAGCGAGAACAGGAAACCCTCTATGTTTTGCAGAACAGCAGCCTGATGAAGCAAATTGCAGACTCGTTGGCAACTCACCACACTAAAACCGGCTATACCCCTACCAGCGAGGAATTAAATGAGATCACTGGTATTTGAGGGTAAAACTTGGGAGGTATATGAAGAACTTCGCCAACAAGACAAAAAGCTACACAAGGCCTTATGCAAGCATTTAAAAGAAATGCTTCGAGACGACCCAGGTAGAGGCATGGGAAAGCCCGAACAGCTTCGACACAATCTCACCGGGTTTTGGTCAAGACGAATTTCCCAGAAGGATCGTCTCGTTTATAAATTTGACGAACATTCGATTTATATTTTCGCGATTGGCGGGCATTACGACGACCATTGATTTTCCTAAGCACGCCAAAGTCTTATATGGTCCGCCCTGTATTGCAAGATCAAGCGCGTACTTATTTATTATATTTTTTCATCGACAACGCCGACACCAAAACTTAGTTGTTGAGGTTTGGTAGCTGACTCGATAAACCCACTAACCTTCATTTTTTGTCCCGGTTCCAAATCGAATTCACGGCGATCCGTAGCAATCACATTCTGAGAACTCATCTTAGCCACTCCAGAAATGCCAAAGGCGTTGATCCTCACATACACTAGTCTTGGCTTCTCGCTGCGGTTCGTAACTTCGAGCTCATACTTGCAACCTTTGTAAAAACACGTGTAAGTCCAGTTTTCGGGTGAAACGGCAGCCTTTATATACGAGTAGAAAGCAACGACCCCCGCTACAGCGAAGACTAAGGTAAACGTAACTATTTTGATACTTCGACTAGTCATCACGATCTGAAAATATAACGCTGTAGCTCAGCTGCGATTTCGGAGCGTAGCGGAGAAATTGTCGGCTGCAACGTCATGTTATGCCATTTGCAGGCGCAGAATGTAATCGTCAAAGCACTGAAGATTTACGCTGTTTCCCTTGCATGCTTCCTCTAGATCATTCTGCTTAAGACTCGTGGCAAAAATTACCTGTCCATTGTACTCACTTGCTTCTGCAGCTTTCGCAATGAGGTTGGCAAAACTGACATAACTAGCTTCGTGCTGCCTCGGCTCATCAAAGACAACAAAGCCACCATGCATTACATCTTCCGTTTTCCCTGCCAACTGCAGCAATGCTAACGTGTATGACCAAATAATACGGATATAGTCACTTGCTGAAGTTTCAGCAACAATGTCATATCCTTCTTGCTCTGGCCTTAATGTTTGGTGCGATACTGTTATTGAACTGATTGATGCAGGGGAAAAATTGAAAGCCATCAGATTGTCCTTAATCAGCGCTAAAAGCTCTCTTATAACCAATCCCCTATCGGCGTTTCTTGATGTCCCACGTAACGTCTTCAACGATTCAGTAGCGCTACTCCAGGAGGCATGAATTCTAGATGCCTGTTCTTTTAGGTTATTTAGTGAGGCATTAAGTTTCTTCGTTTCTTTGAGCTCAATATCTGTTTGTATCTTATCCCGAAGAAGTGATTTTGTTGCGCCATTAATATCATCGATATCTTCGCGCAGATTGTTCAAAGTGGCTTCTTCTTTCTCAATTCTGGCGCCAAGCAACTTGCTTTGTGACTGTAAGTTTTTCAGTGACTCAATACTTCTAACTTTTATATTTACATAGAAGTCAGTTTGGTTCTTCAAGAATTCAATATTCTCTTCAAGAGTCATTGGTTCTCTTTTAACGTTTCGGCTCCCTAGGGTGTCATAAAGGTCAGATTCACATATTGGACAAGTCTCTGTTTCAAGGTCCGCCTCAATCGAGCTTCCCACCATTTTTAAACGACGTAACTGCTGGTATTTATCCAACTCATTTTTTAAAGAAGTAATTTTTCCATCAACGTCTGAGATTGAGAGCGTCACCATTTCGATTTCAGAGGCATTCTTTTCTGATTCTCTTCTTAATTTCCGCAGAATGGCTTGCTGACTATTGAGCTTTGCAGTATCTGGGCGCGCCGCCTCGATGTCTTGAGACAGTTTGTCAATCTGGGACTTCAACGACCTTTGCTTTTCGGCAATTGAATAGTTCGTGTCGCCAACCTGATACATGAACTCGATATCATATGCATCTTTGTAATCCTTGATACTAGGGATGCGGTTCAAAATAACATAATTGAAATCCGCTATACCCTCAGCGGCATTTGCCAGTTGTTGCCACTCGTTTTCAGATGATTCAATGCTGTTCTTAAATCTTGTTAATTTCTTTTCATATTCAAAGCTGTCAATCCCTAAGCAAAATTCGATAGCAGACTTTTTTACGTTCTTTATCCCGTAGCTGGTTGGGATATTGGCTTGAATCTCAGACCATCCTCGTTTCTGCTCAATGAAGAAAAGAGGGAAAATGCTTTCAATATATAACTTAACCTCATTACCCTCATAAGTAACTACGTTAGGCAAGCTCCAGCCTATGAAACCCGCGAGCCACCTATGAAACCCCCTCTCACTTTTAGCAGATCCAACGTTTCCAGCGGAGCCGAGAAAATAATCAGTAGAAGCATCATCTTGTGATACGGTAACTTTGTGTTCCTTGCCAAGAATTTCTCTAGTGGTGGTAACTGTTTCTTTCTTGCTATTTGTTGCAGTAATCTGAACATATGATGAGCTCACAAAGTAAGGGGTTTCATCGTCCTTGCTGTCAAATATCACCTCATAGAGAGATTTGGGAAACGGCCTCTTACTCTTTGGGCCGAGAATTGCTTCCAAGCCGAGGCCGTATGCTATGGCGTTTACACATGTAGACTTACCAGAGGAGTTTTCTGCACGTATAACATTCAGCCCACTGCTTAAAGGAATGTTTACTGAAAATACACCCTTATTCGTCTTAGCGGCTATTTTTACATTATTAATTGTCAAGCCAAGCATCAAATAAGTCCCTCTGTAATAGCTTTGACTTTGTTGTCAGTAAGCTTCTTTCCTACATCTTTTAGGAATGACATCTCATTGGCCATAATGTCATTCTCCACAAGCAAGTGGTAAAGCTCTATTCCAGATTCAGACACATGAAGCCGACCTGACTCAAGCTTAATAAGACCCTTTGCCAATGCAAGCTCAACGGCTTTGTAAGTTGCCGTATCAGTAGACACCAGCGGAAGATCCTGTGATCTACCGTTTAAGTAATCTTCATACTCGTCCCAGCGCTTTTGTCTTATTAGCATCCAAACCAGCATATTTGCTTTCTTGACACTAAGGTAACGCTTCTCTCCTCCCGCAGTGGCTATAGAAGCGACCAACAAACTGATTCGCCAAAGTGGCCTCATCTCTATTGGTATAGCGAAAGGTTTATCGCTCACTATTGGTTTCGCTACGGGCTGATTATTCATTTACAAAATCCATGTAGCATTCTGCAATCCACTTCGAAAGATACCCAAATGACAATGACTGCTTGTTCTTATCTGAAAAAAAATCAGCGTATTTTTCGAAAGCTTTTTTGTTATTGGCAACAATTCTCTTCACAAACTCCTTGTCGACTTCATCTTCTAATATCGAGTCATCCTGCATCGCCTCAAGTTGCGCTCTAGCACTATCTTCTATCAGGTTGTGTATGTCCGGATGATCATCTCTCAGTTGGTCAAGGAATTTGTTTATCTGTATATACTTTGTAACCACACGGTCCTGAAAGCCGCTTGAGTCACCATCGACTATCGCACCAGACTTTCTCTTAATATTCCCGGAGAACTCGCTATTCGCCCCTTTCCAAATTGCTTTTTCAGACTCGGTGACCTCGAAAAGAGGAATATCTATTGTCTTGAGGTACACATTTTGCGCAAATAGTTTTCCTTCAGGGTAGGTCCCCGCTGTTTCTATCCTGACCTGGAAATGATCTTCGTCAATGAACGATAAATTCGCTCCGATGATTTCCCTTTTTTTCTTGTTACAGTAAGCGATCAAATCTTTCGATTTATCCTTCTGAGTTAGCAAAATCCACTGCTTGACAGCTATTCCATCAAGCATTTTTCCTATTTCAGATTCGTACTTCTTCAATTTTTTTAGGTCATCATTAATCTTTTTTTGAATCTTGTTCTTGTAGGCTTTCATGTCCACAGAAAGATCTGGGTAGTAACATTGAAAAACGGTCCCGTCAGCAGTGAAGAACTCTATTCCGTAGTCGCCGCTATCCTCGTCAGGAACGGACCAAAAACAAGGTTGGCCGTAATGATGGCGCAGCATTATTTCGCAAAAAGCTTCCCATTCTTTTTCTGTCATGTTTTCTGTGAACGAGCTCATAAACTCACGCCTATATATTTCTGGTTGCTTTCATAGCCTTTCGTGGGCATAACGCAGAGCGCACCGGTGGCCTTTGCGGAGCGAAGCGAAGAAAAGGCCACCCGAGTGACGCGTTTTGTTAGGCATTGCGCGACTAATCATTTTTGTCAGCATGGTGCCTTCCAGAGCAATAGTAGCAACGTCCTTCCATTTGCCCCATTTCGTTTTCCCAGTAGACCAAATCCCCAACCGTAGTCGAAATGCCACAAATGTCGCAGCTTGCGGGTAACTCATCGCTCTCTTCGTTTTGGCAAAAAGTACACCGATACCCTGTCCCCGAATCTTCGTTTACCACGAGCGTTAAGTGGCCGCACTCTGGGCACTCAAGACGGACCGGAGCCGCATCAGGATCATCGGAATAGTCTATAGGGTTTTCTTCTTCCACTTCTTCTGCCTGCCTGATGGCGTCACGCACTGAAAATTCATATTCATCAGACAGAACCTTAAACGTGTCCTTTGTGTGCTTTGGAATATGCTCTTCTATTTCTACCTCAGTAAATTCTTCAAGAAATTCCATCACTGAGCGGAACAAGCGGCCAACCGTAGTTCGTACCTGAGGAACATCCATCGTGAACTTGTGATGCTCTATCTCATTTCTGAGCCGTTTTATCCATTCCAGGTCTTTACGGAATTCCGGTGATACGGTGTCAGGAGCTTCGTTATTGATGAAATTTACAGCTTCCCAGAGGCCTATAGTCTTATTCTTGTCCAGCGTCTTTGAGAAAGGATCTTTATAAATCAACAGCGGGTGCTTCGACGCGATGTGGTGTTTAAAGATCAATTCAATGAAATGCGCCATGTGAAGCACAGCAAATTTATAGGCCTTGTGGTCACCATTATCACCTTCCTCAAATTTCGACAGAGCCTCTGACAGACTGTCGAGCGCATTATCAAGAAGGTCAAGCTCATGTATTGTCATTTCTTCTGCCTAACGCCGTGCTTAGGGGCCGTAGTGAAGCGCTGGATCTGCACCACTTTTACGGACACTTTGCATTCAGCTTTTGATACGTAGCTGG
>OJGD01000058.1_pt1 | contig 65837 bp, 58 predicted proteins | sample 1594571 | NCBI WGS metagenome assembly OJGD01 (sample SAMN05416771, study PRJEB24817) | seawater metagenome | isolation source: Sea water | place: Canada:Atlantic | collected 2013-11
CAACTTTGAATCAGAAATCAGACGATTTGGGAATCCAGTTTGTCAACAGAACCTAGGTTGTTCATCAGGCGTAATATCGATATGCCGCTCAATACTGTTCAATTGACACTTTTTTTTCCATATGGCTGACTGCCTTAAGAGCTTTAGCGTTTAGGTTGCTTAGAAATGACATTTGACACGGTGGAGGAATGTACGCCACCAGGGCGTACTTTGCAGCTTTCTGTTGCGTAAGGGCAGCGTGGATCCGACTCTCGATCTGACCCGACATGTGGGCATTACTAGGCTGCGTACCGAGGTTAGAGTCTATCTGTCGCAGTGTCTGGCGGCCTGGTCTGTAGCGATGCGTGCTCCACTTTGTTGCGTATTTTACCCCCATTTGACGTGGGCCGCCGCCGTCAATTCGGAACCCTGCTGTACCAATACGTGCAGACGCTGGCCTACGCCCTTGAAACCAATAGGGCTTTGCTCGGCTAATCGATAATCACGGACAAATGTAAATGCGTCACACTGAAATATTGTCCCACTGCCTATCGATTGACTTAGAAGTTGATCCATCAAAGGCCAAGATATTTGCCATAGCAGCCGTGCGTGCGGATGATCGACCCGCGCTAAAGGCAATGGGCGGCATCTCCGACGAATTCTTGGACCAGCTAGAGGCGCAGATCGGTGATGTGGCCCATCCGATTGGCCACAACTTCCTTAATCACGATCTGGAGCATCTGGTCGCAACCAAGCCCCGATTGGCTAAGATCATTCAAGCACCGATCGACACTCTGTGGCTTAACCCGCTGGCCTTTCCGCGAAACCCGTACCACCATCTGGTGAAACACTACCATGACGGGCGGCTGGAAACTGGCCATGTGAATGATCCGGAGCTGGACGCAAGGCTGGTCTTTGATGTGCTGGCAAATCAACTAGATGCTTTCGTTAAGCTGTCAAAGGATGAGCCAGACGCGCTGACCGCTTACCATTACCTATCCACACGCATGGAACGGGCAGGCGGCTTTGATGCTGTATTTCGCTATGTGCGCGGCCGCGAATGCCCTGATTACGAGCAGGCGCGCATGGCGATCATGCGCATGCTGGACGGACGCGCCTGTGGCGTGCGTATCGAGCAGGCCCTAACTCGTTTGAGCAGCCCCCAGAATGGCTGGCCAATGGCCTATGCTCTGTCCTGGATCACCGTGGCTTCCGGCGATTCCGTGATGCCACCCTGGGTTCGTGCACAATTTCGCGAAGCATCACTGATCGTCAAACACCTGCGTGATACATCGTGCAAGGATCCCAACTGCGCATGGTGCGCGGAACAGAACGATCCGGTGCGCGCGTTGGAGCGATGGTTCGGCTTCCCTAGCTTTCGCCCAAAACCTGTTGATCCCGAGGGGCGCCCCCTGCAGGAACGCATCGTTGATGAGGCAATGTCAGGCAACAGCCTGTTGGGGATCCTGCCGACGGGAACTGGAAAGTCCCTGTGTTATCAGGTGCCCGCATTGTCGAGGTTCGACACGATTGGCGCGTTAACGGTTGTTATCTCACCCTTGGTCGCGCTGATGGCGGATCAAGTGCATGGAATGGAACGTGCCGGTATCTCTTGCTCGGTTACGATCAACGGCATGATGTCCATGCCGGAACGTCAGGACGCTCTCAACAAGGTGCGGATGGGGGATGCTGGTATCCTCATCATCTCTCCCGAACAGTTGCGAAGCCCCTCTATCCGCAACGTTTTGGCCCAGCGCGAGGTTGGGCTGTGGGCGATTGATGAGGCCCATTGCGTGTCGAAATGGGGGCATGATTTTCGGCCAGACTACCGCTATCTGGGCCGTTTCATCAAGGAATTTTCGGGTGACATGCCGCCCGCACCCATGATCTGCCTGACCGCAACGGCAAAGCCTGAGGTCGTGGCGGATATCATAAGCCACTTCCAGACCAAGGCAGGCATTGAGCTGCTGCCGCTGGATGGTGGCGCATCGCGGACAAACTTGGCGTTTGATGTACGGCCAACGACCAAGGCGACCAAGCTATCCGACGTCCTAACTGTGTTGCTGGAACTGCTGCCCACAGATGGGCGTTCAGGTGCGGCGGTCTATTGCTCATCGCGCAAAGAAACAGAGCGTGTCGCTGCATTCCTGAAATCACAAGGGATGGATGCGGCACATTTCCACGCGGGGATGAGCCCTGACGACAAGCAGACCGTACAGGAGCAGTTCCGCGTAGGCGAGTTGCGCGTGATCGCAGCGACCAATGCCTTTGGCATGGGGATCGATAAGCCCGATATCCGGTTGGTCATCCACGCTGATATTCCCGGATCGCTGGAAAATTACCTACAGGAGGCAGGCCGCGCGGGACGCGATCGGGAGGACGCCCATTGCGTTCTGCTATTTGCGGCGGATGACGTTGAACGCCAATTTCGCCTGACGGCCAGCTCACGCCTTGCACGGCATGAGATTGGGGCAATCCTAAAGGCACTTCGCCGGATTGATGATCGCACAAAAAAGACAGGCAAGGTTGTCGCAACCTCGGGTGAGATTGTGCGCTCTGAAAAGGATCAGACGTTCGAGCGTGACAGCACGACCGACGATACCCGCGTAAAGACGGCCGTATCATGGCTGGAGGAGGCGCATCTGGTATCGCGTGAGGAAAACCGAGTGCAGGTTTTCCCGTCCTCCCTGCGGGTTCGGTCGGTAGATGAGGCAAAAAGCCGTCTGGCCGAGGCAGATATAACGCAGTCACATCGCAGGCAATTGCTGTCTATCGTTAAACATCTCATGTCCGCACCCGCGGATGAGGGCGTTTCAACTGATGAGCTGTGCGGTGTGGCCGGCATCCCTCCGGGGGCACTGCCAAGGGCCATGGCGACGCTTGAATCCCTAGGCATTGCGCGAAATGACGTGGCGATCACCGTCTTCGTTCATGTTGGTGTTGCACACTCCTCGGCGCAGAGGTTGGCGCAAGCTTCTGCACTGGAAGCCGATCTGATTGCGTTGATGCAGGAACTTGCCCCAGATTTGGATGACCGCACTCCCGTGCCCCTGAACCTTGCTGAGGCCTGCCAACGATTGCGGGACAAGGCCCATCCAGATGTCAGGCCCGACGCGATTGATAAGCTGGTGCGCGGCATGGCACAGGACGGGCGCACTCAGGAGGGGGGGCAGGGCAATATTTCGCTGCGCAAGGCCAGCCGCAACACGTTATTGGTTACGCTGGTCCGATCATGGCGAGTGATCCAAGAGACAGCACGGGTCCGATGGCTAGCCGCCGAACTGATGCTCACCTACCTGACAGGGCGGTTGAACAAGGGTGCTCGCGGCAAGGACCAACAGGTTGAAACAACGGTCGGTGATCTGTTGGCGCAGCTAACGCAGGATGCTTTTCTCAAGGGCGTCGGCGTGCGTGATATGACGAAGCTGATGGAACGCGCATTGATGTGGCTGCACGAACAGGGCGTGCTAACCCTAGGCAAGGGGCTGACAGTGTTCCGCTCCGCCATGACGGTGCACCTCGACCCTGCCGGCGGCCAATTCACGCAGGCGCACTTTACCCCGTTAGAGGAACATTACAGCGAGCAAACCCTGCAAACCCACGTCATGGCGGCTTATGCGGAAACCGGCATGCGCATGATGACAGATGCCACACGCCTGTCCGAGGATTACTTCCTGCTCAACAAGGAGCAGTTCATGAAGCGCTGGATGCCCGGTGTGGGTCGTGAAGTCAGGCGGCAAACCACCAGCGCATCCTGGGATGCAATCGTTGAGAAGCTGGGCAACAAGGTTCAGCAGGAAATCGTAACCGATGATCGTGATCGGACGAATGTTCTGGTCTTGGCGGGGCCGGGATCAGGAAAAACGCGCGTTCTGGTCCACCGAATTGCCTATTTGCTGCGTATGAAGCGTGAGGATCCGCAGGGTATTCTGGTTCTTGCATATAACAGGCACGCTGCTGCTGAAATTAGAGTACGATTGCGCGCTCTGGTTGGGGACGATGCTATGGGGGTGACGGTTTCAACCTGTCATTCCTTGGCGATGAAGCTCGTCGGTGCCAGCTTTGTCGGTCAACGCGCGGATACCGCAGATTTTGATAACATCGTGATGGAAGCAGTGCGTCAGCTGGAGGGTGAGGGCCTATCCAAGGCCGAGGCCGAGGCGCAGCGCGACACGCTAATTCAGGGCTATCGTTGGATCCTAGTGGATGAGTATCAAGACATCGGGCCAGAGGAATACCAGCTGATCTCTGCAATTGCAGGTCGGTCGCTGGACGATGCAGATATGAAGCTTAGCCTGTTTGCGGTCGGGGATGACGATCAAAACATCTACGCCTTTAACGGCGCATCCATCGAATTTATCCGCAAATTCGAAAAGGATTATAAGGCGCGTCCGGCGTTTCTGGTCGAGAATTATCGCTCTACCCGCCACATAATTTCAGCCGCGAATACTGTGATTTCGGCCGCGCCAGATCGAATGAAGCTGGAGCATGAAATCAGGATAAACGCTGACCGTGCAAACACGCCCGAGGGAGGGGTGCTTGCAGGCGCAGATGGCGTGGCGCAGGGCAGGGTTCAGCTCTTGGATGTTCCCAATGGGGATATTCCACAGGCTATGGCAGCGGTCGATGAACTGGTACGCCTGTCCCGACTGGATCCTGAATGGTCATGGGCCCGCACCGCCGTAATCTCACGGGATTGGCGCAAACTTGACGCAGTGCGCACCTATGCCGAGCAGTTGAAGATCAAGGTCGAGATGGCCAATGAGGACCTGCCAAATATCTGGCGATTGCGCGAAACTCAGGCGTTGGTTAGCGGCCTTCGACAGCGGCAGGGCGAACTGTTGGGAGTGGCCGATATCCTCGACATTCTAAATGAGCAGGCTCCAAACAAATGGATCGACCTTCTGGCCGAAGGTATCGCCGAGCTGGCACGAGAATTGAAGGCGAAGGCGATGCCTGTGCCCGATATCGTCGAATGGCTGGCCGAATGGTCCCGCGACACGCGCGGCGAACAGCGCGGCCTGCTGTTACTGACAGCGCATCGGGCCAAGGGGCTGGAATTCGATCATGTGGCCATTCTGAATGGCGGTTGGGACAACCCCTCAAAAAACGAAGACCGTGACGCTCCGCGGCGGCTTTTCTACGTGGCAATGACCCGCGCGCAGGTGAGCCTGACCGTGATGACCTCGGGTGCCCACGCATTGCTTAAACCCAGCACACCATCGATCATCCAACGAAAGGTGTCGCCGGATAACCCAATCGGCGTGCCGCCCGCCCGAGTCTATCATTTGCCAAATCTCAAATATTCCAACCTGTCCTTCCCCAGCCGATACGGGCCGCGGCACGAAATTCACGATGCGATCCGAACGTGCAAGGTGGGTGATCCGCTGCGGCTAGAATACAGGAGCTCGGCTTGGGAGTTCTTGGATCGCAATGGTTGCGTCTTGGGCCGAATGTCAAAATCATGGGAATATCCATCGGGTAGGGTCCTTTATTCCGGTACGGTGGGGGCAGTGGTCCACTGGCGCAAATCCGACGGTGATGAACGATTTGCCCATTATGCGCGCCGTGACACATGGGAAACCGTTTTGCCTGAGCTAGTATTCGCGCCTCAGAGGCAGGCAGCTGCTGACGAAGATACCTCGGAAACGTTTTCTACCGCACCTACTAGACCAATATCCGCATCCGGTGGTGCTGCTGATAAAAAAGGCGATCTTGACCGAATTCCAATGCCCGATGAGCTAGCCGTGCTGAGTGAGCTTGCGCAGCGTATCTACACCGATAGCAGGTCGTGGGGTGAGCTAATCGCTCGCTTCAGTGAGCATGGATTAGAGGTTTCGGCAAAATCTGGCGGGCTCGTTGTTAAGGATAGTATCGGTGGATTTCAGATCTGCAAAATGTCCTCGCTAGGGCTTAAATATATCGAAATGGTACGATATTTCGGAGAGGGCTTTCCCGGTCACCCATCGCCCGGCATTGCCGATCGTGCACTGGGTAGGCGGGGCGCCACAAAATCGACGCCACCCGCCGCTGGGCAGAGTATTGATATCATCGACGATTAATCGCCGGGTGGGGAAACATCACTGGACTTGTCCCGCTTTGCGTCCCCCAAGAAGGATGCCATCAGATCAGCTCTGTGCTGATTTCACCACATTCCAAATTGGAACAAAGTGTGAACATATGGATCGGTGAATGGGAATCGATTCAACATACGGGCAGGTTTTACGCTTGCCGACTGCACGTATGCAGTCCTGCGAGGTGCGTCGGTGCGTGCCCCGTCCGGGAGAGGTTGCGTTGCAGGAGGCGCAGGCCGCGCGGGCAGACGATCTTTCGGTGACGGCGTTCGTGCTGTCAGCCCTACCTGCGACGCAGCGCACAGTGCTGTGGTTGCAGGATCGTGCTTCGGGGCAGGGGGCTGGGCGGCTGTATCTGCCGGGGTCGGGCAAACCCATGCGTTTCGGAGCGCTGCTGCGGATCGAAGTCAGCCATCCGCGCGATGTGCTCTGGGCTATGGAGGAAGGCGCGGCCTGTGCCGGTCTGGGTGCTGTGGTGGGCGAGATCCATGGCAATCCGGCGGTGTTGGATTTCACGGCGACCAAGCGGCTTGCGCTCAGAGCGGAGGCATCTGGCGTGCCGGTCTGGCTGATCCGATCCCACGATGCGCAGGGGCTGAGTGCAGCGCGGCAGAGGTGGCGCATAGGCGCGTTGCCCTCATTGCGCCATCCCCACGATGCTGGCGCGCCGGGTGCGCCGCAATGGCGCGCCGACCTGATCCGGGCACAGGGACGTCCGCCGGGAACGTGGATCTCACAGCATGAGCCGGGTGCCAAAGAGGATCGTCTCCATCTGGTTCCCGCATCTGGCGATGGAGCGGTGGAGGATCGTGGCGCGGCGCGACAGGACGCTTCCGGGGAATGATGTCCCGGTGGTTCTGGCGCGCGACGGCGCGCACGGACCGGTGATCCATGCAGCGTCCACGACCGCCACCGCGCGCGGTATCCGGTCCGGCGCGCGGATCGTGGACGTGCAGGCGATCCATCCCGATCTGCATGTCGAGCCTGCGGATGCGCAGGGCGACGCGGCGCTGCTTGACCGACTGGTGTTCTGGGCACGCCGCTGGGGGCCGTGGAGCGCGCGTGACGGCGCGGACGGCTTGTTTGTAGACGTGACCGGCGTGGCGCATCTGTTCGGAGGAGAGACGGCGTTGCTGGATGATATTGCGGGCCGGTTCACCATGCAGGGGATCAGCGTAAGGTTGGCAATTGCGCCCACATCGCTTGCGGCGCAGGCTTTTGCGCGACACGGCGAGGAGCGGGTGATCTGTGAGCCTGACGATCTGGGTGCGCGCCTTGCGCTGCTGTCTGTCTGTGCGCTGAGGTTGGGATCTGACACGGAACGCTTGCTCGACCGGTTGGGCCTCAAGACCATCGGTGCGCTGAACAATATGCCGCGCGTGTCGCTGATGCGACGCTTCGCGAACCTACCGCAGGGGCGCAATCCGTTGATCCAGCTCGACCGCGCGATGGGGCGCGAAGCTGACCCTCTAGACGCACCGGTGGATCAAGTTCACCTGATTGCGCGTTCCCGGCTGGCGGAGCCGGTGATGGATGCAGGTCCATATTTGCCCGACCTTGCCTGGCAGCTTTGCACCGATCTGGAAGCGTCCGGTCGCGGCGCGCGTGCTCTACGCCTGACGATCTACTGTGTGGATGGGGAGGCGCGCTGGATGGACGTTGCCTTTGCACGGGCGAGCCGTGATCCTACTCATATGTTGCGGTTGCTGAACGGTAAGCTCGACGGAGTCGATGCCGGTTTCGGCTTCGATATGCTGACACTGGAGGCGCTGCGCACCGAGCCGCTGGAGGCTACCCAAACCGGACTGGACGGCGCGCACGACGCGGATGCGGACGTGGCTGGCCTGCTCGACCGGCTCAGTGCACGACTGGGCGCGCGCCACGTCTCATGGTCGCATTGGGAGGAAAGCCATCTGCCGGATCGCATGGAACGGCGGGTGACGGCACTCGGCAACGATCCGCAAGTGCCTCCCGTTGTTACCGCCGAACGCCCAATCCGTCTGCTTGATCGGCCCGAAGAAGTCACCGTTGTCTATGCCGTGCCCGAAGGTCCGCCCGCGCAATTCATCTGGCGGCGCGTCACCCTGCGCACGGCGCGTCAATCGGGGCCGGAGCGGATCGCGCCAGAATGGTGGCGCGACAAACCCGGATCGCGGCTGCGCGACTACTACAAGGTTGAGGTCGAGGACGGTCGCCGCTTCTGGCTATACCGCGAGGGCGTAATCGGCGACGGGCGCGGTGAAGAACCTCGCTGGTTCCTGCACGGATTCTTTGCGTAATGCCGCAGCAGGAGGGACATAAGCGGGTCTTGTTGGCGGAAGATAACCGGTTCACCTGCAACCCACCCGCGTCTTACGTAGAGCTAGGGCTGGCCAGTTGTTTCTCGTTCCTGCATGCGGCCTCCACCGCCAGTGAGCTGTGCGCAACGGCGAACCACCTTGGCTATGACGCGATGGGCATCGCGGACCGCAATACGCTGGCAGGTGTTGTGCGGGTACATACCGAGGCAGCGACGGCCTGCATCCGGCCCATGATCGGTGTGCGGTTGGTGTTGCTGTGCGGCGCGGAATTCCTCGCCTATCCGCGTGACCGCGCCGCCTACGCGCGTCTGTCCACGCTGCTGTCACGCGGCAAGATGGTAACGGCGGATGGCGACTGGCAGGCCAAGGGAGAGACGCATCTGACGCTGGAGATGTTGGCGGATCACGCCGAAGGCCTGCATCTGATTGCCATGCCGGACGAGGATATCGACCAGTTCGAGGCGGCGTTTTCCCGCCTCGCGCGCGCCTTGCCGGAGCTACGCTATATTGGGGCAAGCTATCGTTATCGCAGCGACGACGTAGCGCGGATCAACCGGCTCGATACCCTCGCGCGGGCGCATGGGCTGGGAATCCTCGCCACCAATGATGTCCTCTACCACATCCCCGACCGTCGCCCGCTTCAGGATGTGATGACCTGCATCCGCGAGGGCATAACCATCCAGCGCGCCGGGTTCAGGTTGCTGGCCAACGCGGAGCGTCATCTCAAATCCCCTGCGCAGATGTGCCGCCTGTTCGCACGCTGGCCCCATGCCATCGCCGCGACCCGCAAGGTTGCGGATGACATCACGTTCACCCTCAACGATCTGCGCTATGAATACCCGCACGAGATCGTGCCAGAAGGTCGCTCCCCTATGCAGGAATTGCAGCGCCTGACATGGCAGGGTGCGGCAGCCCGCTATCCGAACGGCGTGCCCGACAAGGTGCGCGAGGTCCTCGCAAAAGAATTCGACCTGATCGCGCGTAAGGACATCGCCCGCTATTTCCTGACCATCCGCGACATCGTCCATTTCGCGCGGGAGGAGGCCACGCCCCCGATCCTATGCCAGGGGCGCGGGTCCGCCGCCAATTCCGCTGTGTGCTACTGTCTCGGCATTACCTCCGTCGATCCGACCGCGCACGATTTGCTGTTCGAGCGTTTCCTCAATGAGGCCCGTGACGAGCCGCCCGACATCGATGTGGATTTTGAGCATGAGCGGCGCGAGGAGGTCATCCAGTACATGTACGCCAAATATGGGCGGGAGCGTGCGGGCCTGTGCGCCACCGTCATCCACTATCGCCCCCGTTCCGCCATTCGCGAAGTGGGCAAGGGGATGGGCCTGTCCGAGGATATAACCTCGAAGTTGGCAAGCACGGTCTGGGGCAGCTTCGAGGGGGATGTGGACGATCAGCGCGCCAAGGAGGCCGGACTGGACCTCACTGATCCCTATCTGCGTATGGTCCTCAAACTGGCGCGGCAGATGATCGGAATGCCACGACATCTGTCGCAGCATGTCGGCGGTTTCATCCTGACCGAGCGCCCCCTGACGGAGATGGTGCCCATCGGCAATGGCGCGATGCCCGAGCGCAGCTTCATCGAGTGGGACAAGGATGACATCGAGGCGTTGCGCATCTTCAAGGTCGATATTCTGGCGTTGGGGATGCTCACCTGTATCGCGAAGGGTTTCGATCTGATCGAGGCGCATCACGGTTCACGTTACGACCTGGCTACCGTGCCGATCGAGGATCGAGAGCCGGACGACCGGCGCCCGACCTATGATATGCTGTGTCGCGGTGACAGCCTCGGCGTGTTCCAAGTGGAAAGCCGCGCGCAAATGGCGATGCTGCCCAAGCTGCGACCGCGTGTATTTTACGATTTGGTTATCGAAGTTGCCATCGTGCGCCCAGGCCCCATACAGGGCGACATGGTGCATCCCTATCTACGCCGTCGCCAACGGCTGGAGCCTGTCGTCTATCCCGCGCCGGGGCCGGAGCATCCGCAGGACGAGTTGATCCGCATCCTTGGTCGCACGCTGGGCGTCCCGATCTTTCAAGAACAGGCGATGAAAATCGCGATGGACGCGGCCCAGTTTTCAGCCAAGGAAAGTGACGAATTACGCAAGGCGATGGCGACCTTTCGATCCCGCGGCACGATCGAAAAGTTGCAGGAAAAGATGGTCGGGCGGATGACGGCGCGCGGCTATGATCCGCATTTCGCGCAACGCTGCTTCGATCAGATCAAGGGGTTCGGCGAATACGGCTTTCCCGAAAGTCACGCCGCCAGCTTTGCCAAATTGGTTTATGTGTCGAGTTGGATGAAGTGTCACTATCCCGCTGCCTTCGCCTGCGCGCTGCTCAACTCGCAACCGATGGGGTTCTATGCGCCCGCGCAGATCGTGCGCGACGCAAGAGATCATGGCGTCGAGGTGCGCATGGTCGATATCAGCTATTCCGATTGGGACTGTACGCTGGAGCCGTGCGCAGACGGTTTCGCCCTGCGTATCGGCCTGCGCCAGATCGATGGCATGCACCGCGAGGCGGGTCTGCGGATCATGGCCGCGCGCGATTCCGCGTTCGCGAATGTGGAGGCGCTCAAGGGTCGTGCGGGTCTTGACGTCGGCAGTATCCGCCGCCTTGCTGCCGCTGATGCTATGCGATCCATGGGCCTCGACCGACGACAAGCCCTCTGGCAAGTTCAGGCGCTGCGAGATGCGCCCAGCTTGCCGATATTTGAACACGCGGACGCCGCCACCGCAGGTCCCGAACCCGACGTCGCACTTCCCGCCATGCGCCGCGCGGAACACGTCGTCGCCGATTACCAGACCCTGCGCCTGTCGCTGAAAGCTCACCCCATGAGCTTCTACCGCGCCAGCCTGACCAAGCAGGGGTTCACCTGCTCCGACGATCTGACCCGTCTACGGCACGGCGCGAAGGTCTCCCTTGCCGGGCTGGTGCTGGTCCGCCAAAAACCGGGCAGCGCAAAGGGCGTGTGCTTCATCACGCTGGAGGATGAAACCGGCGTCGCCAATCTGGTGATCTGGCCAAAGATGTTCGAGGCCTACCGCCCCATCATCATGGCCGCCCGCCTGCTGGTCGTGCAGGGCCGCGTCCAGACTGATGGCCGCGTCATCCACATCGTCGCCGATCATCTGGAGGACCGCAGTCTCCGCCTCGACGATCTTTCCGCCCACTCGATGCCTAGCGTCACCACGCGCGGCGACCACCCGACCAACCCGCTGCCCGGACAAGTCGGCGTTCGCGCCCATCCGCGGAACGTGCGTGTCATTCCCAAATCTCGGGATTTCCATTGAAGCGTTGGCCATGCTCACTGTTGTCGAGTGCTGTTTTGGCACTGCCCGCGTTCCGCAAGTGGGCTGTCCCGATCCAAGATCGTTTAACAACATCAGGGACGGTTTCTCGTAGAAAGTACCTAGGGCATGCCACCACATTTGAGAAATTGCGCGGAGCTCGGACAAACGTTTCGCTCGGGAAAAAGAATATGTCATCCCACCCGCTAGATATGATCCGGAGGGATTTTCCCGAAAAACGCGAAGGACTGCAAGGGGGGCAAATCCCTGTCCACGTTGAACTTGTGCGAGGGTTATCCACATATATTCCACTTGCCGAACGTCTTTGATGCTGACAGCTGAAGATCGGGCTCGATAGCTTTTGGATACATCACAACGAGGTATCCGAATGTCCAATGCTCAAACCAAATTCACCGTCCGTATCGCTCCAGAAGCTCTGGCGCAGATCGACGTATTGCGGGCGCAACATGGCTTCACCTCGCGTGCGGCGTATCTAGAAGCGGCGGGTCTTGCCTATGGGGCGGAGAGCAGCGCCGATGATATCATCCGCCATCTCGCGCCGGTCAGCGCGACACTGCATCAGCTGCTGAGGGTCGCGAACGGAGAGCTTTCCCTCATCAAGCCGGATGATGTGAAGAAGATCTTTCGGGAGGTGCGCAAGACGATGCTTCTTGCGCGGGACAGTCTCGCGTCATGAGGCCGTACCGCACCTTTCACGATCGCGCATCGCAGATCGGTCACTATGTCGGGCGTGAAGGTCGGGTGCTGACCGGATCGATCCCCGAGACAGACCCCGGGCGGCTGATGCGCTGGTTCGAATGCTATGATGATCCCAAGGGCCTGGGCATCGTCCACACGACGCTGTCGCTGCCGCCGGACCTGCATCTGTCCGATGCGGATTGGCATGCAATCACGACCCGGGTTCTGGAGCGCAGCGGCACCCCTCCCGACCTCGTACCGTGGTTTGCCTGGGGCGGGCATGTGTCCAATTGCGAGCATGTCCATCTCGTCGCGGCGCGTCAGGCGTGGTCGGGACGTCCGTTCGAGGTCCGCACCTCGCAGCGTGCGACAGATGCCCTTGCCGTCGATCTGGCCCACCGGCTGGGTCTGCCGGAGCCGCATTGGTGCGCGACTCCGGATCTGGTTCTGACCGGCCACGTGCGAAAGGGCGTATTGGAGCCTGCCGCCTGTTTTGCGAATGACGTGAACAGGGCCTTCGATCATCACCTGCCGACCACGCTCGCCGAGCTCAACGACGCGCTGATCGCCGTCGACAGCTGGTGGAGCGTCGCGCCCTCGCCAACACGACTTGGCCTCCTAGTCCCACGCCACGGACAGACTGGCGAGGAGGTCAATCCCAAGGCCGCAGGCCGCGCGTTCAAGGCCGCCAGCCTCCGAAGCCGGATGCGCCTTTCGCTGCATCTGCGCGTCGGGCGCGCGGCGATGGTGCTGCGACAGCTTGCCCGGCTCATTCCACCCGAAGCTATTCCAACCCTTAAGAAGGACTCTGCGAATGACCCAACCTCAACCGACCGCCCTGAAATCGGACGCCGAAGTTCTGACCTCGAAGATCGACGAGATGCGCGTGGATATCCGCAAGCTTATGCCCCTGCTGAACCTGCTGGAGCCGACCAACCCAGACCAGATGACCAGCTTCGCGGAACGGCTGCTGGCCTTCATGCAACAGATCGACGAGGGCTACCAGAACCAGGCCGAAGCGTTCCACGCCCTGCGCACCGAGGTCCGCGACATCAACGCAAAGCTCAATTTCCTGATCGAGGGTTCGTAAGCCGGGGCCGCTGGATTTTCCGGTTTATCAGCCTCGCGCGACAGCACGCGATCGCGCTTCGCCATCGGGTCGATCTGGAGACCGACAGCCTGCTTTTGCGCCTCGATGGCGAAGACCCAGTCAGGTTTTCGTTTTCGGACCGCGCGTTCGATCCGCCAAGCATCTCGGGATCAGCGACGAATTTGCGTTTCGCTGATCTTGCGCGCGCCCAATACGGCGTCGCGTGGGGTTCTGACTCCGTCGCCTCACCTGATGCACCAGAGCCTTCTGACAAGCCGATGAGCGAAGATACGCCCGAACCGTGATCCTCCCTGTATCGACGCGCTGTAACGATCAGCGGGCATCCTGCTCTAATCAATGTGCGAAACCGCACGATCAGCCTGCCGCAGGCAATAGTTATCCACATAAAATAACGATTTCAGTGAGTTGAGGCCAGGCGAACCAGAGCGCGCCGTGGTAAAGTAACTTCAACCAGAACCTGAACTCGGTCATTCCGTCCAACAACCCCTCGCGCAACCTCTTGGTTGTGCGCCCTGAGAGATATTGCCTAATGCCAAGCGCGCTCCTCATCCTCGTACCGACCCGGCTCTGCCGGATGGACGGTGCGTGATGGGGCAGTGCAACACCGCAGAGATCGACGTCGCGCGGATCGAACGTGCGCTCGAAGACGTCGCCCTGCTGATCCAGCACGACCTCGTCTATCTGCCGATCTTCGAGCGGCTGGAGCGGGAGCTGGAGGCCGCCCGCACGCGACAAGATGCGCGCTCCCGCGCCACAAGGATTCTGGCTGCCCGCTCACGTCGTACCGGACGCGCTACGCCAGATGATCCGGAACCGTGAACGCGATAGATGCCGCAAGGGCCTGCCGCCGTTCGAGATCCATCTCGTCGCCGTAATGCTCCCGCCCACGCAACGCCTTGACCGAATGGCCCATCAACTCGCCACGATCGTCGGTGTGCAGACCTGCCGCCTTCAATCGGCTCTCCCAGGTATGGCGTAGGCCGCCGACGGTGACGCCCTCCGGAACCAGATCGTGGGTTTTGAGATATTTGTTCACGATAGCACTATAGCTGCGCTTGTTGCGATAGCGCGGAAAACCAGCTGGATGGCGCTGCGCTGCGGCCAGCGCTACGCCGACAAGGGGGACATCCCGCTCGGAGTGCCGGTTTTTGATCTCGCGTCGCGCATCAGGATCGTGCGCCGCTTCATTGCGCACGCACAGATGCGGGACATCCGCGTCGAGCTGGAACGCCGATGCAGGCAAGTCGTGGATCTCGCTTTGGCGACATCCGGTCTCCAGCGCGATCAGTAGAATATCACGGGCCTCGTCGTTCAGTCCGTCGAAAGCACCGGGTGCGAACCACCGATCAGTGATATAGGCGACAGGCACTTCGTCTTTGCGTTGCACCTTCGCATGACGATCCCGGATCGATACGCCCATATAAGGACGTGGCGGATCAGCATGGTCGATGTCCTCGTAAAACCGGGCAAGCATTCCGGAAATATAATGAAAGTCCTTGTTCGCCGTCTGGGACGACTGCCCCTCGTCCGCGATCCGCGATTGCCACCAGCGTCGGTGCTGCCGCGCCTCCACAGGACCGATCTCGACGACCGGCCTGTCGCCCCCGAGTGCTGCGATCAGATTGCGCACAGCACGGACCCGCGGATTACGCCAAAGTCGCATCTGCTCGGCGCTTTTGAACCGGTTGTCCTGCACGGAAAGCGTCTCGGCATGCTCAACCAGGTCAGAAAGCCTCAATGTGGGTTCATTCGCGCCGCCAAGCACGCCACTGGCAATAACGGGATCTGGCCACCCATCAGGCGCCCGCATTGCTTCGACCCGCGCCAGCACTTCCTGCAGCGGCCGTTCCGCAACCGTAGCCGCAGACAAGAACGCAAACCCCCGCATATCCGCCAGATCACGCGCCGCCCGAAACCGTACCTGCGCGTCCTCGCTATGCCCCGCCAGCATTGCCTCCCACCCCGAGATATATCCGGCCCAAACCCGTTCCGCTTTGCCGAGCGCTACGGATCTGGAGTCGGTACTCAGGCTCTCCCAGATCACAGCCCGAGACTCAACTTCAGCGTACCTCTTCGGCACGCGACGCTTGAGATGCCAAGTCGATCCGCGAAGGTGAAGGTTGTTCATCTGAGGGGTGCCTGGGGAAGGAATATAAGTGTCGGGAGGGTCGCTGGTGTGCTACCCTTTATGCTACACATTTATAGGGACGTCAAGATATAAATAAGTTTAACATCAGTGGTTTAGATAAGTAATTATAGATGATTGAATCTCACCGCCTCCGCCACAAACCATTCGCAAACCCAAGACCAGGCCCTAGTGCGGGCCTTTTTTCTTTTTGGTTCAAAGGGGTTTAACGATGCCATCCGACTTTCGGAGACTGGCCGTTGGCCCAAAAGTGGTCTCCGAACGCCCCGCGTCTCCTTTCACCCGCCCTTCACCCAAAACGAGACGCATTAAAAAATGCTTTTACCTTCAGAAGGTTGCCTAAAATTCACTGCGCCGCAGTTGAGGCAGGTTCGACCGCTATCGAAACGGTCAGAGACACTTGAAGGCGGCGTAGTTCTTCGAAACAGTGCGAACGGTCGCGAGAAGTCTTTGATGACAAACAGACTTTCCGCTCATAGCCTGGCGGCATGTCGAATGGGCCCTGGACCGATGAAGAAAACGACCTGATCGTCGCGGATTACTTCGCGATGCTGGCCGAGGACATGGCGGGCCGTCCCTACAACAAGGCTCAGCATCGGCGCAGTTTGATGCCCCTTTTGCAGAGCCGAACAGAAGGCTCGATCGAGTTCAAGCATCAGAATATCAGCGCGGTCCTGAAGGGGCTCGGCGAGGATTGGATCCTCGGCTACAAGCCAGCGTTCAATTTCCAGATGACCTTGGTCGATGCTGTGGCGAGCTGGTTGGCATGGAACCCGGCCTGGCTTGGGCGGATGCCGGGCTCGCGATCAGCAAATGGTTTGCGCGAGGCTGCGCAGATCTGGATTGGACCGTCACCGACGCTGTCGAACCAGCCGCCGCCGCTGGAACTGGAGCAGATGTTGCATGTCGCTAAAAAGTTTGACGTGGCGGGTCGGGATGAACGCAACCGCGCCCTCGGACGTGCGGGAGAAGAGCGCGTCGCTGCACACGAACAATCCGCACTGAAAATAGCCGGTCGAGATGATCTGGCGCGCAAGGTGCGGTGGGTTTCCGAAGAGGATGGCGACGGTGCCGGGTACGACATTGCCAGCTTTACGCCGGACGGACAGGAGCGTTTGATCGAGGTGAAAACGACAAATGGCTGGGAACGAACGCCCTTTTACATTTCCCGCAATGGACTGGCGGTCGCCGAAGAGCGCCGGTCAGAATGGTGCTTGTTCCGTCTCTGGAATTTCTCGCGTGAGCCGAAAGCATTTGAGTTGCGCCCGCCGCTAGATGCCCATGTCTCGTTGACCGCGACGGCCTTTCAGGCGAGCTTTCATTAAAATCTAACTGAACCCGCTCTGTTCTTGCTCTGGCCAAGCCTCTCCTGCGAGAAAGCACAGATCGTACAGGCTGACCGCCAACGGCTCGCGCCCGCAGGTCAGCCGCTTGAGTACCTCCGGTGCGAGGTAGGCCAGCCGCAACTGGCGACTGACATGGCGTTCGGCCAGACCGACGGCTTCGGCCAGTTCCATGATCGTGCTGAATTCGCCAGTGTCCATGCGCCGCCGCCAACCCCACGCCCGCCCAATGGCGCGGAGGACATGCGGATCCTGCGTCTGGTCCTCGCTGGGCAGATAATCGGCAGGCAGCATGATTTTAGGCCGACCATTCTTCTTGCGGACCTTCAATGGTATCTGCACGCGAATTGTGTCATCGGCATGGGTCATTCGGCTGTCTCCAGATTGCGCGGCGCGACCATCTCGCGGATGACGCCTGCGATCCCTTCGCGCTTGATGTCCAATTCCAAGCCGTCGGCTGTGACGGTGACACGACGGATTAGAAGCTGGATGATCCGTGCCTGCTCGGTCGGGAACAGTTGCGCCCAGAGCGCGGTGAATTCATGCAATGCTGCGATGACGTCGGCCTCGGAAGTCGCGCCCGTTTCCGTCTTCAGGGCCGCGATCACCTGCGTCACGACCTCCGGCGTCTGCAGAATGCGCCGGACCTCTGTCACGACAGCGTCCTCGACCATTCCAGCCGCGAGCCGCATCGGGGCGGTCTCTTCGCCGGTCTCGCGGTTCCGGATGACGTCCATCGACACGTAGTAGCGGTAAAGCTTCGCGCCCTTCTTGGTGCTTGTGGGCGTCATGGCAGCGCCGGTGTCGCTGAAGATCAGCCCTTTCAGCAGGGCGGGGGTCTGCGACCGGCTGTTATTTGCACGTTTGCGCGGGCTTTTCTGCAAGATGGCGTGCGCCCGATCCCAGAGGTCGTTGTCGATGATAGCGTCGTGCTCGCCGGGATAAGCCTTGCCCTTGTGGACGGCTTCACCACGATAAACACGGTTGTTCAGGAGCCGATAGAGGTAGCCCTTGTCGATCAGCGTACCCTGCTTGTTGCGGAAGCCGTCGCGGCGGAGCTCGCGTGCGAGAACCGTCGCGGATCCCAGTTCGACAAACCACTCGAAGAGGCGGCGGACCGATGCGGCCTCGGCGTCGTTCACCAACAGTTTTCGATCCTGCACATCATAACCCAGCGGAACATAGCCGCCCATCCAGATCCCGCGCTTGCGCGATGCCGCCACCTTGTCGCGGATCCGCTCGCCGATAACTTCGCGCTCGAACTGGGCGAAGCTGAGCAGGATGTTCAGCGTCAGCCGTCCCATGGACGTGGTGGTGTTGAACGACTGCGTCACCGACACGAAGGTGACGCCGTTGCGGTCGAAGATCTCGACCAGCTTGGAGAAATCCATCAGCGAGCGGCTGAGGCGGTCGATCTTGTAGACAACGACCACGTCGATCAACCCGTCGTCGATGTCGGCCAGAAGCAGCTTGAGACCGGGACGTTCGAGGGTGCCACCGGAAAAACCGCCATCGTCGTAGCGTTCGCGGGTCGCAACCCAGCCCTCGGATCGCTGGCTGGCGATATAGGCTTCGCAGGCCTCCCGCTGGGCATCGAGGCTGTTGAATTCCATGTCGAGCCCTTCTTCGCTCGACTTGCGGGTGTAGATGGCACAGCGCAGGCGGCGCTTCACTGACCACGATCGGACATTGAGGTTCGACGGCACCGACTTCGAACCGGAAAGCGGGTTGACGGCGTCCGAGGTTCGATCGGGGTCGGACCTCTCGGTCGATGCGCAGGACGCCGAGGGCGTGCTGACCTCCGACCACATCACCGAGACCGATATCCTCGACGTCCGCTGGGACAACGCCGAGGTCGAGGTCTGGCGGGTAAACTGGGCCGAGACCAGCCAGCGCGTCCTGATGCGGCGCGGGGCCATCGGCCAGATCCGGCGCGGGCGACTGGCTTTCGTGGCCGAGGTTCGGTCATTGGCTCACGTGCTTGGGCAGACGGTGGGACGGACCTTCCAGGCGACCTGCGAAGCCGCACTCGGCGACGCCCGTTGCAGCATCGATCTGGAGAACTCCGCTTTCAGGGCCATAGGTGGCGTCATTGATCTCCTGCGCGACCGGGCCTTCACCGCATCTGGGCTCGGCAGTTTTACCTCCGGCTGGTTCACCTTCGGCACGGTCGAATGGACCGGTGGCGCAAATGTGGGGCGGTAGGCAGAGATCATCGCACATGACCTAACTGACGGCATCGCAGTGCTGACGCTGCTCGAAGCACCAGTGCGATCTATCGCGGGCGGTGATGCTTTCACCATTCGCGCAGGCTGCGACAAGCGTATCGAGACCTGCAGCGCCAAGTTCGCCAATACCGTCAATTTCCGGGGTTTCCCGCATATCCCTGCCAAGATGCGGTTCTCCGCTATGCCACCAAGGATGGCGGGCACGAGGGGTCCGTGCTTTGACCTCTGCTGATCCCGCACGCGTCATCACCATCGCGCGGTCATGGCTCGGCACGCCATACCACGACCAGGCCAGCCTCAATGGCGTCGGCTGCGACTGCCTCGGGCTCGCCCGGGGCGTCTGGCGCGAAGTCGTTGGGCCAGAGCCGTTCCCGATCCCGCCCTACAGCCGGGATTGGGGCGAGACCGGCCCGCACGAAGTTCTGGCCGAGGGAGCTCGGCGCATGATGCCGGAAATCACACCCTCTGACGTCGCACGGGCGCGCTGGTCCTGTTCCGCATGAAGCCGCGCGCCATTGCCAAGCAGGTTGGGATTCTCACCGGGCCCGACAGCTTCCTCCACGCCTATGATCGCCTTGGCCTGATCGAAGAACCCCTCACGCAATCCTGGCGGCGGCGCATCGCCTTCGCCTTCCTGTTCCCGCAACGCTGAGATCATCCTATGGCCACCCTCGTTCTCGGTGCCGCGGGCGCCGCCATTGGCGGCAGCATTGGCGGCGCGATCCTCGGCGTCAGTGCCGCCACCATCGGTGGCTTTATTGGCTCCACAATTGGCTCGGTCGTTGACAGCTGGATCATCTCTTCGCTCGCGCCGACCCAGCGGATCGAAGGCGCGCGGATGGACAATCTGCGCATCACCTCAGCCACCGAAGGAGCGGTGATCCCGCGCCTCTACGGTCGCATGCGGATCGGCGGCAACATCAACTGGGCGACGGATTTCCGCGAGGAGACCAAGACCACCAGGCAGGGTGGCGGGAAGGGCGGCGGGGTGGCGGCAAGGTCAAGACGACCGAGTATTTCTACTATGCCAGTTTCGCGGTCGCGCTCTGCGAGGGGCCGATCACGGGCATCGGACGCATCTGGGCCGACGGCAAGCTGCTGGACACTGCCGGGATCACATGGCGCTGGTATCCGGGCGATGAGAGCCAGGCGGCCGATCCTATCATTTCGGCGAAGATGGGCGCGGCCAACACGCCAGCCTATCGCGGCACCGCCTATGTCGTTTTCGAGGACCTGCCGCTTGGCAATTACGGCAACCGCATCCCGCAGCTAAGTTTTGAGGTGTTCCGTCCTCTGGCCGATCCCGACAGCGCCGAGGGTCTGACCCGCGCCGTCACCATGATCCCGGCGTCGGGCGAGTTCGCCTATGCCACGCAGGGCATCCGGAAAGGCAACAGCGGGTCGCAGACCGCCGATAATCTGAACGCACTGACTGACACCGCAGACATGATTGTGGCGTTAGACCGGTTGCAGACCATGGCGCCGATGGTCGAAAGCGTCAGTCTGGTGGTGTCCTGGTTTGGCAATGATCTGCGCGCCGGGCAATGTCAGGTCCGGCCTAAAGTGGAACTCGCCGCCAAAAACACCACACCGCAGGTCTGGTCGGTCAACGGCGTGAACCGGGCCTCGGCATCTCTGGTCAGTCGCGACGATCCGGATCGACCAAACTTTGGCGGCACGCCTGCAGACTTCACGGTGGTGCAGGCGATCCGGGAAATGAAAGCCCGAGGGCTGCGCGTCACCTTCTATCCGTTCCTGATGATGATGTGCCGCATGGCAACACCCTGCCGAACCCGTATTCCGACAACGCGGCCGGTACGGGCCAGCCCGCCTTTCCATGGTGAGGGCGGATCACCTGTTCACCTGCAGCGGGCTATGTCGGATCGATGGACAAGACCGCCACGGCGGCCGCGCAAGTCGCGGCGCTCTTTGGCAGCGCCAGCCCGTTAGACTTTGCCGTTTCCGGCGAGAACGTCAGCTGGACTGGCGCGGCAGGCGACTATGGCCTGCGCCGCATGGTGCTGCACTATGCACATCTCTGCGCGGTCGCGGGCGGGGTCGATGCCTTCCTGATCGGCTCGGAGATGCGTGGGCTCACGACGATCCGTTCCGGGGCCAGCACTTATCCCGCTGTGCAGGCGTTACGCAATCTTGCGGTGGATGTGCGGGCGATTCTCGGGCCCTCGACAAAGATCGACTACGCGGCTGACTGGTCGGAGTACTTCGGGCACCATCCTGCGGACGGCAGCAACGACGTATTCTTCCACCTCGATACACTCTGGGCCGATCCGGAGATCGATTTCATCGGCATCGACAATTACATGCCGCTCTCGGATTGGCGCGACGGGTTCGAGCATGCAGATGCGGCGCTGGCCCCGGCGATCTACGACCGGGGCTATCTGCAGAGAAACATCGCAGGCGGCGAGGGTTTCGACTGGTTCTACGCCAGTACCGCCGACCGCGCGGCACAGGTCCGCATGCCGATCACCGATGGATCCGCGAGCAAGCCGTGGGTCTTCCGCACCAAGGATCTACGCGCTTGGTGGTCGAACCCGCATTATAACCGCCCGGGTGGGGTGGAGAGCGGTAGCCCGACGGCATGGGTGCAGCAATCCAAGCCCATCTGGTTCACCGAACTCGGCTGTCCCGCCATCGACCGGGGCACCACCCAGCCCAATGTGTTCTTCGATCCGAAATCCTCGGAGAGCGTCACGCCGCATTTCTCGCGCGGCTGGCGGGACGACGCGATCCAGCGCGCGTATCTCGAGGCAACCTATCTCTGGTGGAGCGAGGCTGCCAACAATCCGATCTCCGAGGTTTATGACGGGCGCATGGTCCACGTCCCAGAATGCGCCGCCTGGACTTGGGATGCGCGCCCCTATCCCTTCTTTCCTGAACTCACCGATGTCTGGGCCGATGGGCCGAACTGGCGTCTGGGGCACTGGCTGACAGGGCGTCTAGGGGCGGTGTCGCTGGCGGCGCTCGTGCGGCACCTCTGCCTGCGAGCCGGAATGCCAGAAGCGAGGGTCGACGTCACCGGCCTCTGGGGCGCGGTCGAGGGCTATGCGATTGGTGCGCTGGAAAGCCCGCGCGCGTCCATCACAACGTTGTCGCGGCATTTCGGGTTCGACGCGGTCGAGACCGAGGGCTTGATCCGGTTTGTCATGCGCGGCCGGGCCTCCGTCGCCACCGTTGCGCCCGATGATCTGGTGGCCGCCCGTGAAGGCGATGTGCTGGAACTGACGCGCGGCCAGGAGGCGGAATTGCCACAGGCCCTGAAATGGCAGGTGGCCCGTGCGGATGAGGATTATGACGCCGCCCTTGTCGAGGCGCGCCGCATCACCGTGGGCACGATGCGGGTCGCCTCGGAGAGTTTTCCCATGGCGGTGCCGCCCGAGGAGGCCGAGCGGCGCTGCCGTCGCGCGCTGATGGAGGCATGGACAGGCCGTGAAACGGCAGCGTTTCGTCTACCGCCCTCGCGGCTGGGTCTTGCTCCAGCGGATGTCGTGACGCTGCAACACGACGGGCGGCAGATGGACCTGCGGCTCGTCTCCATTGCTGACGCAGAGGCGCGAGGCATCGAAGTGGTGCATCAGGACCGGGCAGCCTACGATATGCCGCCCGGATCGCCACGTCCGTCGTCGCTCATGAGCCCCGTCGTGTTCGGCGCGCCCGAGGTCGTGTTAATGGACCTGCCGCAACTCACCGAGGATCAGCCTGCGCATCGGCCGCTCATCGCTGGCCATGCCGTTCCCTGGCCGGGGGAGATGGCGGTGTTTCGCAGCCCGTCGTCCGACGGGTTCGAATTGCTGACGACATTCGGCGGTCGCGCCCGGATCGGGACGCTGGTCTCGGATTTCTACGCAGGTCCGACCTCGCGCTTCGATCTCGGCAATGCGCTCGAGGTCGATCTGCTCACCGGCACGCTGGAGGGCGTCACAGACCTGATGCTGTTCGGTGGTGCCAATGCGCTCGCGATCGAAAGCGCGCCCGGTACGTGGGAGATCGTGCAGGCGGGCGCGGCCGAGTTGATCGCGCCGGGGCGCTATCGCCTGACCCGGCTTTTGCGTGGCCAGCGCGGTACAGAAGCAGCCATGGGCAATCCGGCTCCGGCAGGCGCGCGGGTGGTCGTGCTCAACGAGGCATTGGCATCCTTGCAAATCGCCGAGGCCGATCTCAGCCTACCGTGGAACTGGCGCACCGGCCCCGCGAGCCGCCCGGTCAGCGACGAGACCTATGTCGCGCAGGCCTTCACGCCGGAAGGCGTCGGGCTACGACCCTTCTCCGTGGCCCATGTGGAGCAGCCATGGCGCAGGCCGCGCGCGCCCGGTGATCTCACCATCCGCTGGACGCGCCGGTCCCGGGCCCTCGCGGCGGACAGCTGGGGCGCGGTGGAGGTGCCGCTGGCCGAAGAACTGGAAGCCTATGAGGTCGAGATCCGCGATGGAAGTACGGTCAAACGGACCCTGACCACATCATCGCCCCGCGTGATGTACAGCGGCGCTGACCAGATCACCGATTGGGGCGCGCTACTCAGCCCCGGCGACACGCTCGATATCCGCATTTATCAGCTCTCCGCCCTGATCGAGCGCGGTGCGGCCAAAACCATCACGCTCCAACTCTGAAGGCAAATCCATGTCAGATACGACGACCAACCTGCTGCTGCCCTACATCCTCGCGGCGCAGGCCCAAAAGCATGTCACCCATAACGAGGCGCTGCGGCTCCTGGATGGACTCGTGCACCTGTCCGTCCTCGACAGAGATCTGACCGCACCGCCCGGCAGTCCAGCAGACGGCGACCGCTATATTGTCGGCTCGGGTGCAACTGGCGAATGGGCGGGCTGGGACCTGAATGTGGCGCTGTTCACGGATGGGGCCTGGCTGCGCCTGCCGCCGCGCGCTGGCTGGCGCACGTGGGTCGAAGACGAGCAGTTGCTGGTGGTTTATGATGGTGCGAACTGGATCAGTACCACACCTGCATCCTTGCAGAACCTCGCGTTGCTCGGGCTGGGCACCACCGCCGATACTGCCAAGCCGCTCTCAGCCAAGCTGAACGCGGCACTCTGGACCGCCAAAACCGTGGCCGAGGGCGGGACCGGCGATCTGTTCTACACTATGAACAAGGAGGCTGCGGGCGACGATCTTGGGCTCACTCTGCAGACCAATTTCGTGACCAAGGCGCTGGTGGGGCTCTTCGGGTCGGACAGGTTCCGCGTCGCGGTCTCGGCCGATGGCAGCATCTTCTTCGACGGCCTCAGCGTGGACAACGCCACCAGCATCATCGATCAGCCCCGGCTGCCGCGCTTCAAGGCCTATACGAACTATGACAACTACGTCGGTGTTGGAACCTGGACGAAAATCGGTCTGAACAACACCGACTATAACGATCAGGGCTGTTTCGATGCCGGAACCAACCTGTTCACAGCACCGGCCGACGGCACGTACCTCTTCGGGGCGACGCTTCTGTTCAAGGTCAATGCCAGCACCGCAGCCCGGATGCGCGGGCGGCTCGTTTTAAACGGAACCACGGAAATTCGAGGCGCACGCAGCGAGATCGGCGGCGCGCATGTCTCGGAAGCCACGGCCCTCTGGCTGCAGACCATGGTGCCGCTGACAGCGGGCGATACCGTCGAGCTGCAGGGCACCTTCCGCGCGCAGGATGGCTATTTTGCCGCCGACCAAACGTCCTTCTGGGGCTGCAAAGTCGGCTGACACCCCCACAGATCACCGAAAGATACCACCATGACAGAACGTAACCCCCTCGCACAGGAGGTTGGCGCGGCCTTCCGCGACCATGGCCTGACCGCGGCGATCACCGCCTTGATCGGCGCACCATCGCCTTGCTGGCCTCTGTGGCGCGCAAGGCGTTCACCAACGACGCCATGCTCGCCCGGCTGGACCGCGACGAACTGCTCACCGAGCGCAACCGCATCGAGCGCCAGCGCATGGAGGACCGCAAGACCGATGCCGAACGGCTCGCCCGGATCGAGGCCGATATCCATGCCACGCGCGCCCTGATGTTCGAAGCGTTCCAGCGCGGTGGGGGCGACTGACAATCCACCCACATGATCGACCTTTACCCGAACCGCCCCTGGGGCGGTCTTTTTGTCTCTGGAGGACCCCATGACGACGACGTTTTACGACCATTGGCGCGACGTGCCGGATAAAGCTTGGCGCTGGCCCAACTTCTCGCCCGCCGAAATCGCCTGCCGCGGCACCGGCAAGCTGCTGATCAACGAGCCAGCGCTCGACAAGCTGCAGGCGCTGCGCGACCGGCTGGCTCGCCTCGCAGGACCAGCCGTTCCAATACCGATGGCGCGAGCCATGCCAGCCGGGTCCCGCGGCTGACATAGCGGTCGGAGATGCCTTCCTCTCTGGCGAGATCGGCGATGAGGGTGACGTCGCCGCGTTCCAGCCTGCGTCGCCAGTTCCGCTCACGGCAGAGGGCACGCTCTAGGCGGGCATCCTACGGGTTCCTCGTTCTGGGCATGAAAACACCCTGCTTCATCATGTGAAAAGTGTTCATCACACCGGGGGAGTTCCAACTCCAGTTTTTGAAGATGAGCGCCGGGATGCCAGCCCTGGGCTTTCACAAATTCCAAACATTCCTGTTACAAAACTGTCGATATCACCTCCTAGTTTTCGGGCCAGTAGCACCCGATCAGGAAGCCAGGATATGTCCCACATTAACTATGATGAATTGTCTTTTGACGATGAAGACGAGCTGAAGTTCCCGCGTCCCACCATACAGGGTTTCGACGCTGTGGTCGAAAGCGCCATCTCGCGCAGGGGCTTTCTGGGCGGGGCATTGGCCTTTGGCTCTGGCGCCGCTGTCATGGGTGCCGGCGTGCTGACGGGCACTGCCGCTGAGGCGCAGCAAACGTCTCGGTTCGCTTTCGAGCAAATCACCCCGCAGACTGACGGCACTGTCCACGTCCCCAATGGCTATCGCTGGGACGTGCTGGCGCGCTGGGGCGATCCGCTGTTCTCGGACGCGCCCGCCTTCGATGCGGCCACGGGTATTCCCACCGAAGGTTCCGATCGTGTCTTCGGCGAAAACACCGATGGGATGGAACTGTTCGTCATCGGCGGGAAAGAGCTTCTGGTTGTGAACTCCGAATACGTAAACGGAGGGATCAACCTGCCTGCGGAGCAGAATGGCCAGCCAGCCTCAGCCGATGATGTGACACGGCTACAGAACTTTCAGGGCGTGACCGTGATGGAGGTGACCGAGGGCGACGAAGGATGGAAGGTCGTTGTCGACAGCCCCTATAACCGCCGCATTCACCACCGCACGCCAATGCAGATCGACGGCCCGGCTGCTGGCCACGACCTGATGAAAACCAGCGCCGACCCCACCGGCACCACGTCACTGGGCACATTCAACAACTGCGGCTCGGGGCGTACGCCGTGGGGCACCTATCTGACCTGCGAGGAAAACTTCAACGGCTATTTCGGAACCACATCTGAACTGACCCTGGAGGATGCTACGGCCGACGGTTTCGCACGCTACGGCGTGAATACCGAGATTGACCCGGGCCGCTACAACTATCATGGATTCGATGCCCGCTTCGATCTGTCGAAGGAGCCGAACGAGCCGCACCGCGCCGGATATATCGTGGAGATTGACCCCTCAGACCCCACCTCGACACCGATCAAACGCACCGCTCTGGGCCGTTTCAAGCATGAGAACGCGGCTTCGGTCGTGGCACCGGATGGCCGCGTTGTGGTCTATATGGGCGATGATGAACGTGGCGAATACATGTACAAGTGGGTGAGCCGCGATGTGTACACCCCGGGCGGGGATACCTCGACCTTGCTGAGCGAAGGTCAGCTTTATGTTGCCAAATTCAATGACGATATGACCGGCACATGGATCGCCCTGACGCCAGAGGATACCGGCATGTCTGCCGCTGAAATCGCGATCTTCACCCGGATCGCGGCGACTCAGGTCAGCGCGACCACCATGGATCGTCCTGAGTGGATCGCCGTGAACCCCACTGCGATCGAGGCGTATTGCTGCCTGACCAACAACTCACGGCGGGGCGCGACGAACGATGATGGGTCCGTCCGCACCAACGCCGCGGGCGAGCCGATGGTGGTGAACGCGCCCAACCCGCGTGAGGTCAACAATTATGGCCAGATCGTGCGCTGGCGGCCGCATCACGATGATCACACGGCGTCGACCTTTGACTGGGATCTCTATGTCATGGCGGGCAATCCCACGGTCTATACCGAGGGGCTGTATGCAGGTACGGCCAATATCAACGCTGGCAACCTGTTCAACTCCCCTGACGGCATGCAGATCGACAGCACCGGCATGATCTGGATCCAGACCGATGGAAACGACGATAACGAAGGTGATTTCCTGGGCATGGGCAACAACCAGATGTTGGCGGGTGATCCTGTGACGGGTGAGATTCGTCGCTTCCTCACAGGCCCCAATGGATCAGAGGTCACGGGCCTTACCTGGTCGGCTGATCGCCGCACGATGTTCGTGGGCATCCAGCACCCTGCCGCGCCGTTTCCTGATGGTGAGGGCGCGCTTCCCCGCTCATCCATTGTGACGGTGAAGCGGGTGGACAACGCATTGGTCGGCTAATTTCGGCACTGTCTCAGGCGGAGTATTTCGCCTGAGACATTCCAGCCCGTGGGCGGTGAAGACCTTCGCCAACGTTCAAACGGTTGCGAGCAGGGGCCGAGCCGCCGGTATGCCCTGTTGCGTCACTTCTGCTGCCGGCCAAGTGATGATCAGCACGGCGCAGCCGGTGATGCCATGTTCGGCCAAGGTGTCGGGCAGGATCGTGATCGTGGTCTTGAGAACCTGCTGCGACCCCTTGGAGATGTCGGCCCCGATGGTCACCTGCGCCTGTGCGGGCAGGCCGCTTGCCATCAACTCATCCCTCAGGCGTGGGGCCTGGGCCACGGCCATGTAGAGCACGGTGGTCGTGCCGGGGCCGGTATGGCGCAGCGTATCGGGCAGGGCCGCGCCCTCCCGCGCCATGCCGGTGGCCAGCACCAGCGTATCGGCAACGCCACGCTCCGTCAGGGGTAGCCCGGCGGCGGCGGCGGCCCCGCAGGCCGCGGTGATGCCCGGCACGATCTCCACGTCTATTTCGGCCTCACGGGCCGCGTCGATTTCCTCAGCCGCGCGCCCGAAAATGCCCGGATCGCCGGATTTCAGGCGGACGACCCGGCGACCCTTGCGCGCTTCGGCCACGATAATGGCGTTGATCCGCTCCTGCGGCCAGGCATGTGCGCCCACGACCTTGCCGACGAAGACACGCTCGGCATCGCGGCGGGCAAGCTCCAGCACGTCTTCGCTGACGAGCCGGTCGTAGAAGATCACATCCGCCTCCTGCAACCGCTCCACCGCGCGCAGGGTCAGCAGGTCGCGTGCGCCCGGCCCGGCACCGACCAGCGCAATGGAGCCTTTGGCCTCCTGTTGGAAGGTGCCGCCTGCCTCCAGCGCCGATTTCACCTCGGTGATTGCGTGATGTTCCTGCCCCGCGATCCACTTGCGGCGCGGGGAGCCGTTGAAAACCCAGGCCCAGAAGGCACGACGCCGCGCGCGCGGGATATCGCGCGCCACGGCCCCGCGCAATCGACCGGAAAAGGCGGCAAGTCCGCCCAGCGTGGGGGCCAGCGATTGCTCGATCTGGGTCTTTATCTGCCGGGCGAGGACGGGGGCGGTGCCCTCCGTCCCGATGGCGACCACGACCGGATCGCGATCCACGAGCGACGGCGTGGTGATGTCGCACAGATCGGGGCGGTCCACCACGTTGACCGGGCACCGCGCGGCCGTGGCCAATGCATGAAGCGCGGCATCGTGAGCCGGGCAACCGGTGGCGATGAAGGCCATGGCGGCTCCCTCGAACGTGGCCAGGGTGACGGGGCCTGCGCTCCATTCCACGGTGCCTTGCGCGACGGCGCCTGCCAGTTCGTCCTCCAGCCTGGGCGCGGCCAGGATGATACGTGCATCGGTCTTGAGGATCAGGCGTGTCTTTTGCGCTGCCTGCTCCCCCCCGCCGACGATGACGACCCGGCGGTCGGTGGTGCGGATGAACATGGGAAAGCTTTTCATCACAATACTCCTTGGCGGGACTTATTCAGCGGCGAGCGGGCGGCGGGCACGCGAGATCAGTTCGGCGATTTCGGGGCGGCAGGAGCCGCAATTGGTGCCTGCTCCAAGCGCCTCTCCGATCGATTCCACGGTGAGAAGCTCGCCGGACTCGACGGCGGACAGGATCGTGTTCACCCCGACTGAAAGGCAGGCGCACAGCACTGGGCCGGGGTCGGCCTGATCGCCGGGGCGGCGGCCTGACAGCACGGTCGGCGCGTCCGTTCCCGGCAGCTGGGCCAGGTAATCGCGCATCGCCACCACCGGGGTGGGTGAGAGGAATAGCGCGGCCTCCAGCACGCCATCGCGGTGAAAGGCGAGTCGGTGCTGGCCCTTGGCAGGGTCGCTGATCTGTTGAAGGTCGCTGTCAGGCAGCGCAAAGAGCGCACGCGCCATTGCCTCTACATCATCCGGTGGTGCAGCGCCTGCCAGCTCCGCCCGCCAACCGTGGGGTGTGCGGGCGCGGGCCCAATAGGTGCTGTCGGGTGTGATTGGACCGGCAGAGATGGCGAAGCCGTACCAGGCGGCCCTGAAGGGTGTGACCGAAACCACTGCCGCCTTGCTTTCCGGCTGGCCTGATACGGGGTCATATGCCGCTGGGACCAGTGTATCGACGCGCGCACTTGGGGCCGTGTCCCCGGTCCAGTGGATGGGGGCGAAGACCTGACCGGGTGCCACGGCATCGGTCCGGCGGGCGCGGAAAATCGTGCGGCCGGTTGGACTGGCCACCGTGACCAGCGCACCGGGGATGAGGTTGAGGTCCGCCGCATCATCGGGATGAATGTCCAGAAATGGTTCGCCCAGATGCGCTGACAGGCGCGGCGCGCGGGCCGTGCGTGTCATGGTATGCCACTGATCGCGAATCCGGCCGGTGTTGAGGCGAAACGGATATTTCGGGCTGGTCCGCGCAGCCGGCGCACGATGGGTCAGCGGCAGCATCCGGGCCTTTCCATCAGGGTGGAAATAGCGCCCGTCCGCGAAGAAACGCTCCGCATCGTCGCGCCCGGTGACAGGCCAGCGGGTGGGGGGCAGGGCGTCGTAGCCCGGCTCATCCAGATCGGCGAGGGCGGAAATGTCGAAGTCGCGACCGAAGCTGGCGGCGACCGCGGAAAGGCGTGCATATTCGCGAAAAATCTCCGCTTCGCTCCGCCAATCGAAGGCGTCACGCCAGCCCATGCGCTGCGCGACCTGCGCCATGATCCGCCAGTCGGGGCGTGCGGTGCCGGGGGCGGGCAAAGCTGCGCGCTGGCGGCTGATGGTGCGGTCGGAATTGGTGACGGTGCCTGATTTCTCGGCCCAACCGGCGGCGGGCAGCAGCACATCGGCCAGTCGCGCGGTGTCGGTATCGCCCGTGATGTCGCTGACCACGACGAAGGGGCAGGCCGCGATGGCGTCGGCCACGGCGTCGGCATCCGGCATCGTCACGGCGGGATTGGTGTGGACGATCCACAGGGCCTTGATGCGCCCGTCGCCCACCGCCTTGAACATATCCACGGCCTTGAGCCCCGGTGCATCGGGAAGCGGCACGGGCGCGTCCCAGAACCCGCTCACCGCCGCCCGGTGGGAGGTGTTTTCGAGGTCGAGGTGACAGGCAAGCATGTTGGCCAGTCCGCCGACCTCACGCCCGCCCATCGCGTTGGGTTGACCGGTGACGGAGAACGGCCCCATCCCCGGCTTGCCGATCCGCCCCGTCGCCAGATGGCAATTCAGGATCGCGTTCACCTTGTCGGAGCCGGAACTGGACTGGTTCACGCCCTGGGAGAAGACGGTGACGACCCTTTCGGTGCCGATCCACAGCTTGCAGAACGTGGCGAGGTCGTCGGGGTTGAGGCCGGTGACCCCGACATCATCTGCAAGCGCGGCCGCCAGAGCCGCCTCGAACCCGGTGACCGTGGCGGCAAGGTCGGTAGAGACGTGACCCGTGCGGTCGATCTCGGCCAGCAGGTGGTTGAACAGAGCCACGTCAGAGCCGGGTGCAAGAGCAAGATGCAGGTCCGCCCCGTCGCAGGTTGCCGTGCGGCGGGGGTCGATGACGACGATCCTGGTGCCGCGCCTTTGCCGCGCGGCCAGCAGGCGTTGGTGCAGCACCGGATGGCACCACGCGAGGTTGGAGCCGACCAGCACCACAAGATCGGCCTGATCAAGATCCTCATAGGTGCCCGGCACCGTGTCCGTCCCGAAGGCACGTTTATGTCCCGCCACGGTGGAGGACATGCAAAGCCGTGAATTCGTGTCGATATTCGCAGAACCGATGAAACCCTTCATCAGCTTGTTTGCGACGTAGTAATCCTCCGTCAGCAACTGGCCGGAGACGTAGAAGGCCACGCTGTCGGGCCCGTGTTCGGCAATCGCGTCCGTAAACTTGCCCGCCACCAGATCGAGCGCGGTGTCCCAGTCGGCTGTTTGCCCGCCGATCCTGGGGGTCAGCAGGCGGCCATCGGACCCGAGTGTCTCACCCAGGGCGGTGCCCTTTGAGCAGAGCCGCCCGTGATTGGCCGGGTGTTCCGGGTCGCCGCGCACGGCCAGGCCGCCCGCACCGTCCGGGCTCAACAAAACCCCGCATCCCACGCCGCAATAGGGGCAGGTGGAACGGATGTCGCGCGGCGTGCTCATGCTGCTTGCCGGGCCAGCAGCTTCGTCGCGTCGAGCAGGATGCGGCCCGTCTCGATCCGCACCGGATAGGTGTCGATCCGACCTTCGTCCGCGCCCTGCGCCTGCCCGGTGTTCAGGTCGAACACCCAGTTGTGCAGCGGGCAAGTGACCTTTTGCCCGTGCACGATCCCCTCGGCCAGCGGACCGGCCTTGTGCGGGCAGGTGTTGGAGGCCGCGAAGACCTCCTCCACGTCCGTGCGAAAAACGGCCACGCAGCCTGCCTTGGTCTTTACGATGCGTGCGCCGCGCAGGGGGATGTCGTCCACCGCGCCTATGTCGAGCCAGTTCATTCCGCCGCCTCCAATGTCAGATCTGCGAGAGGTTCGTATTTCGCCTGAGCCTTCTTGGCCTCATCCGCCCACGGATCGCGGCGATAGATGGATTGGGAGAGTTCGAACCGGGCCACCAGTGCGGCACGCTCCTCGATATCATCGACGACCCGCTCACGCGTCCAGTCGAGGCTGACCTTGTCGATCCACTTGTAGATCCGGTCGAGATATTTGGCTTGCTCGCGGTAAAGCTGAACGAAGGCGATGATGACGTCCATCGCCTCTTCCTCCGTCTCGACCTCGGTCAGGCGTTGGATTTCCTTGAGGTCCATGCCAGCGGCCCCGCCGACGCCGATCTGATATCCGCTGTCCACGCAGACGATGCCGATATCCTTGCAGGTCGCCTCCGCGCAATTGCGCGGGCAGCCCGATACGCCCAGCTTGACCTTGTGCGGTGTCCAGCTGCCCCACAATGCGCGTTCAAGCCGGATGCCCAGGCCGGTGGAATCCTGCGTTCCAAAGCGGCAATGATCGGTGCCGACGCAGGTTTTTACCGTGCGCAGACCCTTGGAATAGGCGTGGCCCGATACGAGGCCCGCGCGGCCCAGATCGGCCCACATGGCGGGCAGATCCTCGCCTTTCACGCCCAGCAGGTCGATGCGCTGGCCGCCGGTCACCTTCACCGTGGGCACATTGTATTTGTCCGCCGCATCGGCGATTGCGCGCAACTCGGCCGCGTTGGTGATCCCGCCCCACATGCGCGGCACGACGCTGAAGGTGCCGTCCTTCTGGATGTTGGCGTGCTTACGCTCATTGATGAAGCGACTTTGCGGGTCGTCCTTATACTCCACCGGCCAATCTGCGATCAGATAGAAATTCACTGCCGGGCGGCAGACATGGCAGCCATTGGGCGTTCTCCAGCCAAGTTCCTGCCAGACGGCTGGCTGGGATTTCAGCTCCTTGGTTCTGATGAGCAGGCGCACATCCTCATGGCTGAGATCGGTGCAGCCGCAAATCGCAGCGGATTGGGGTGCGGCGTAGTCATCGCCGAGCGTGACTTCGAGCAATTGTTCCACCAATCCCGTGCAGGTCCCGCAGGACGCACTGGCCTTGGTCGTTGCGCGCACGGCTGCCAGATCGCCTGATCCCGCGGCGATCGCATCCACGATCTTGCCTTTGCAAATGCCGTTGCAGCCACAGATTTCCGCATCAAGCGGCAAGGCTGCAACGGCTGAGAGAGGGTCCGCGGGGGAGCCCCCCTGAAAGGCCGGGCCGAAGATCAGGGTTTCGCGCATCTCCGCGATGTCTGTGCCGTCCTTGATCAGCCCGAAGAACCAGTTGCCATCCGCCGTGTCGCCATACATCACAGCGCCGATCAGCGTGTCATTCTCGATCACGAGGCGTTTGTAGATGCCGCGCGCGGGGTCGCGGAAGACGATATCCTCGCGGCCTTCGCCCTCTGCGAAATCACCGGCGCTGAACAGATCACAGCCTGTTACCTTCAGCTTGGTGGAGAGGGTTTTTTGCATGAACACCGCCTGCTGACCCATCAGCGTCTGCGCCGCGACCTTCGCCTGATCGTAGAGCGGCGCCACGAGGCCGAAGACCGCGCCATCATGCTCGACACATTCACCCACGGCGAGGATGTCCTCGTCCGAAGTGACAAGCTGATCGTCCACATGCACGCCACGCCCGACGGCAAGACCTGCGTCCTTGGCAAGCGTGACGGAGGGCCGGATGCCCACCGCCATGACCAGCAGGTCGCAGGGCAATTCCTCACCCCCGTCCAGTTGCAGGGCGCGGACATGGCCGTTTTCGCCCAGAATGGCAGTGGAGTTCGCCATCAGCCGGATGGTGATGCCCTTTTTCTCCAGCGAGGATTTGAGCAGATAGCTTGCCGCCTCGTCCAACTGCCGCTCCATCAGGTGGCCCATGATGTGCACCACCGTGACCTCGGCGCCGCGTGCGGCCATGCCGGCTGCCGCCTCCAGTCCCAGCAATCCGCCGCCGATGACGACGACGCGCTTGCCTGCGCCCGTCTCCATCATCTTCTGGGTGTCTTCCAGGTCGCGATAGGCGATCACGCCGTCCAGATCATGACCGGGCAGGGGGATGATGAATGGGTCGGAGCCCGTGCCCAGCACCAGTTTGTCATAGGGCACATCGCCGTTCGGCGCGCGCACGACCTTGGCCTCGCGGTCGATCTGCATCACACGTTCGCCAAAGCGGCAGGTCACCCCGCGCTCTACATACCAGGCCTCATCATGGGTGATGATGTCCTCATAGGTTTTTTCGCCCGACAGGACAGGGGAGAGCATGATGCGGTTGTAGTTTCCGCGCGGCTCGGCGTTGAACAGGGTGATGTCCCAGTCCACGCCTGAATCCCCGTCCGCGCCTGAATCGGTGATGTGTTCAAGCACGCGGCCCGTGGCCATGCCTGCGCCGATGATAACGAGTTTCTGTTTGCTCATATCGTTCACTCCGCTGCTACCGCCGCGGGGGCGGGTGATGTCTTTGGCTTGGCGCCGTGCTCATATTCCTTGAGGAAATCCAACACTTCCTGCCGGTAGGTGTAGTAATCGGGATGCTCCAGCAGCGCCTTGCGCGTGCGGGGACGGGGCAGATCGACCTCGGTGATCTTGCCGATGGTCGCTTGCGGACCGTTGGTCATCATCACCACGCGGTCGGCCAGCAGGATTGCCTCGTCCACGTCATGGGTCACGCAGATTGCCGTGACCTTGGTGCGGGACCAGACCTCCATCAGGACCTCCTGCAGCTCCCACCGGGTCAGGCTGTCGAGCATGCCGAACGGCTCATCCAGAAGCAGCAGCTTGGGGCTGAGCGCGAAGGCCCGTGCGATGCCGACCCGCTGCCTCATACCGTTGGAGAGGGAGCTGGCCTGCTTGTCCATCGCATCGGCCAGTCCGACCCGCTCAAGGTAGTATTCGATCACGTCCTGCCGTTCGGCGCGCGATGCACGGGGATAGACCTTGTCCACGCCGATGGCGACGTTTTCCTTCGCGCTGAGCCATGGGAACAGGTTGGGTGACTGGAAGACCACGGCCCGCTCGGGATCCGCGCCCAGCACGCCGCGCCCGTCGAGGGCGATCACGCCCTTCGAGATTTCGTTCAGTCCCGCTGCCATGGTCAGCACCGTGGACTTGCCGCAGCCCGAATGCCCGATGAGGGAGACAAACTCCCCCTTGCGAAGCTTGAGGTTGAAATCCTCGACCACCGTAAGCGGCCCCTTCGGCGTGGGATAGACCTTGTGCACCTGCGAGAAATCGACATAGCGCTCGGTCACGCCGGAGGCACCGGCAGCCGCCACGGCGCTGGGCATCCCGTGGATCGGGGTTACGCTGGGCAGGGTCCGGGTTTCCTCGATCTTCGCCTCGATGCCCACGTCCACGAGGTAGGATGTGACCTGCGCGCGCAGGGCCTTGAACGTTTCATCGCTGTTCATCGCGATGCGGTCACGCGGGCGGGGAATGGTGACGCTCACCGGCTCCCCCAAGGTTCCGTCGGGGTTGAGCGGCACGATACGGTCGGCCAGCAGAATAGCCTCGTCCACGTCATTGGTGATGAGGATGCAGGTCTTCTTGTCCTGCTCCCAGATATCGAGGATCTCATCCGCCAGATTGGCTCGTGTCAGTGCATCGAGCGCCGAAAGCGGCTCATCGAGCAGCAGCATTTCAGGGTCCATGGCCAGCGCACGGGCGACGGAAACGCGCTGACGCATCCCGCCTGACAATTCGGCCGGGCGGCGCGTGACCGCGTGGCTCAGACCCACCATCTGGATATAGTGATCTGCCTTGGCTGTCTTTTCGGCCTTGGAAAGCTTGGGATATACTGCCTCTACTGCGAGCATCACGTTGCCCTGCACTGTCAGCCACGGCATCAGCGAATAGGACTGGAAGACCAATCCCCGCTCCGGCCCCGGCCCGGTGATCGGCGCGCCTTTGAAGGTGACGGTGCCGCTGTCGGGGGATTCCAGGCCCGCGATGAGGTTCATGAGGGTGGATTTGCCTGTGCCCGAGAAGCCGAGGATCGCGACGAATTCGCCCTCCGCCACATCGAGGGAGATGTTTTTCAACACCTCCACCCGATGGGCCCCCCCTCCAAACCCCTTGGAAACATTTTCGAATGTCAAAATACCCATCGCGCTCACCGATTTTTCGAGAAGGTGAAAAGCGATTGCAGCGCATACATCACCCGGTCGAGCAGGAAGCCGATGATCCCGATGGTGAAGACCGCCACCATGATCTTGGCCAGGCTCGACGATGAACCGTTCTGGAACTCGTCCCAGACGAATTTGCCGAGGCCGGGGTTCTGGGCGAGCATCTCCGCCGCGATCAGCACCATCCAGCCCACGCCGAGGCTGAGCCGCAACCCGGTGAAGATCAGCGGCAGCGACGAGGGCAACACCAGCTTGGTGATCTTGGTCCAGGTGTTCATCTTGAGCACCTTGGAAACGGAGACGAGATCCTTGTCGATGGAGGCCACGCCAAGCGCCGTATTGATCAGCGTCGGCCAAAGCGAGCACAGCGTCACGGTGATCGCGGAGACGAGGAACGATTTCGCGAACAGACCGTCATTCGTGGTGTAAACCGCCGAGACCACCATGGTGACGATGGGCAGCCAGGCAAGCGGGCTGACCGGCTTGAAAATCTGGATCAGCGGGTTCAGGGCTGCATTTGCCGTCGCCGACAGGCCCGCAGCGATGCCCAGCGGCACCGCGATGGCCGTGGCAATCAGAAAGCCGAAGAACACCGTCTGGATCGAAGTCCAGATCTGCTGGTAATAGCTGGGTGCGCCGGTATAGGGCACATCGCGCACGTCCTCGGGGCGACCCGCCTCGATCATGCGCTGGTTGCGGGCATCGACCTGGGTCTGGAACTGCTCGGCGCGCGCTGCCTTGGCACGCGCATCTTCGTGCAAGTTGACGGCTTCCTCCCACACTGCGCCCGGACCGGGGATCGCGCCCAGCGAGGTCTGCACCGTGGGGGCCAGCGTGGCCCACATCATCAGGAAGGCGGCAATGGCCAGAAGCGGCACGCCAAGCTGGCGCCAGATCTCACCCATCTGGGCGCGGGGATTATCGCCCGCTGCCGCCTTGAAAACAGGGGTCAGCCAGGCAAGGCCCAGAACCTGCAACCATTTATCCACGGCGTTGATGCGCGTGAAAAGACGGGCGCGCCGCGCCGCGCGGGCGGCCTCGATCTCGACTTGTGGGTCGGCGGTGATCATCGTTCAAATACCTTCCGGCTCAAGGGGACAGGTCCGGGCCAGCGGTGCGGCCCGGACACGCAGCGGGCCTTAGCCCTGCACTTCATCGCCAACGACGCGCTGATCGCCGTGCAAACCTATGGGCAGGCTGTCGAGATAGGCGTTCGGCGCACGACCGTCATAGGGAATGCCGTCGATGATATCGGCCGCAGGTGTCGGCGCGCGGTAGCCATCGGTGTCCCATGGGAAGTCCGCCTCATCTGCCAGACCGTCCTCAACCAAGGAGCGTGCGGCCTCCAGATAGATGTCGGGGCGATAGACTGAGCGGGCGACCTCATCATACCAGCTGTCGGGCTGCTGCTCGGCGATCTGACCCCAGCGGCGCATCTGGGTCAGATACCAGACCGCGTCGGAATAATAGGGATAGGTCGCATTGTAGCGGAAGAAGACGTTGAAATCGGGAATGTCGCGCACGTCGCCCGGCTCGAACTCGAACGTGCCGGTCATGGAGGCGGCAATCACCTCTGCATCGGCGCCGACATAATCCGGGCGGCTGAGGATCTGGACCGCTTCCTCCCGGTTGGCGTTGTCATCCGCGTCAAGCCACATCGCGGCCCGGATCAGGGCGCGGGTGACGGCCAGGGTCGTGTTGGGGTTTTCCTCCACGAACTCGGCGGACATGCCGAAGACCTTCTCGGGGTTGTTGCGCCAGAGCTGGTAATCGGTAATGACCGGCACCCCGATTCCCATGCGCACGGCCTGCTGGTTCCACGGCTCCCCCACGGCGTAGCCGGAGATCGTGCCGGCCTCCAACGTGGCGGGCATCTGCGGCGGCGGGGTGACGGAGAGATATGCATCCGCCCCGATCTGGCCGGTGATGTTATCGGGGGAGTAGTAGCCGGGGCTGATCCCGCCTGCGGCCAGCCAGTAGCGCAGCTCGTAATTGTGGGTGGAGACGGGGAACACCATGCCCATGTTGAACGCTTCACCGCGCGCGTTGAAATCCTCAATCACCGGGATCAGAGCTTCGGCGCTGATCGGGTGCTGGGGGCGTCCATCCTCCATCGAGGGGACGTGCGGGCGCATCATGTCCCACACCTCGTTTGAGACGGTGATGCCGTTGCCGTTCAGGTCCATCGAGAAGGGCGTGACGATATGCGCCTCGGTTCCGTAGCCGATCGTGGCGGCGAGCGGTTGGCCCGCGAGCATATGCGCGCCCTGAAGCTGACCGTCGATCACGCCATCGAGCAGGACCTTCCAGTTGGCCTGCGCCTCAAGGGTCACGAACAGGCCCTCGTCAAAGAAATAACCCTGCTCATAGGCAACCGCGAGGGGCGCCATGTCAGTCAACTTGATGAAGCCGAAGGTCAGGATATCGGTCTCAAGCTCCAGCATTTGGGCAAAGCTGGGGGAGCCGATGCCTGTGGTCGCGGCCAATGCAATGAGCAGTTTCTTCATGGAGATTCTCCGAAACGTTGGTGGATCGCCCGATCCGTCGGGCAATAAAAAAAGCCGCCGACACGCCTCGCCCGTGAGTGGGCAAACGTGTCGAGCGGCTTTGCTCTGATACTGCCCTGCTACCGGGCGAATTTCGTGCCGGAGGCGCCATTGCCTTCCAACACCTTCATTAAACCGACAGGACTTCGCAGTCGCAACAGAAAAATGCACCTATGCGTGCATCTTACCTGAATTGTATAATTTATGGGCGAAAATAGGGGCTTGATTGATTGCTATTTAAGCAGAGGCTCAAAAATCTCACCGTTAAAGAAGCAGTCGCGCGGCAGAATCAGGCGGCCTGCGCGGGAGGCGACAGGCGTATCCTCGCTCAGAGCACCTTCCAGTTTTGCGGATGCGCCGGGCAGATCAGCGCCGGTGTTCGCCATCGCGGCGCGATAAATGTCACTGCGAAAGGTCGAGCGCGCCTTTTCCGCTGCCTGATCCGGGTCGAGGCCGACGCGATTGGCAAGGCGCGAGCCGATCCATTCCGCCTGACTGCGCCACGGAAAATTCGCGGCACCCCGGTGGAACTCGACAAAGCCCGACGTGCGCCGCATCGTACCATCGGGAGAGGTCACGAAAGTACCGCTGAGGGCGCGATCCAGAAGTTCGGCAGGCAGGTTCAGCCATTGCGAGCGCGAGAGAAGCTCCGTCGCCAATGCGCGCGAAGATGGATTGGCCAGCCAACGCCCCGCCCGCCACAGCGCGCGGATCAGTGCTTGCACGACCTGAGGTTCCTGCTCAATCCAGGCATCGCGCACCGCCAGCACCTTTTCCGGCGCGAAGGCCCAGATACGTGAGCAGGGCAACAGCAGTTCCCCGACGCCGCTTTCCACGGAATGGCTGCCCCATGGCTCACCTACGCAAAAGGCGTCGATCTCTCCCGCACGGATTGCTTCACCCATGTGGGGAGGGGGCACAACGCGAACGATCAGCCCCTCGGGCGCGGGCATGCCGAGCGTCTTGAGCCAGTAATAAACAAGTTCCGCATGCATGGAGAACGGAAACGGCACCCCGATGCGCAATGGCTTGTCCGCCGCCGCGATCAGCGCGCGGCCCGCATCCCACGCGTCGTCAAAACCGAAGCTGTGTCCCTGATCGCGCAGGCGCGCGGCCAATGCGCGGCTTACACCGATCACATTGCCGTTCACGCTGAGCACCGAAACCGCCGACAGCTTTTCCTCGACACCGCCAAGGCCAAGGGCAGCGGCAACCGGCACGGGGGCGAGCATGTGCGCGGCATCGACCCGGCCGAGCCGCAGCATATCGCGCAAGGCAGACCAGGACGGCGCCCGCGACAGGGTCAGATCCAGCCCTTCCTCATGCGCGTAGCCCATTTCGTGGGCGATAATCAGCGGTGCCGCGTCTATCAATGGAATGAAGCCGAGCGTCACGGGATGGCTTCTCATGATAGCAGTCCCGCCGCAGTGACCAGAGAGGCGGCGATATCAGCCAACCGTTTGCCTTGATCCATGGCCGCTTTGCGCAGAATGGCGTAGGCCTCGTCCTCATCGACGCCTCGGGCCTTCATCACCATGCCTTTGGCGCGGTCGATCAATTTGCGTTCCTCCAGCGCCTTCTTGGTTTCGGCCAGCTCGGTGCGCATCCGCTGGAACATGCGAAAGCGCGCGATGGCCGCGTCCAGAATGGGTTTGAGCCGCTGCGGTTGCAGCCCGTCCACCACATAGGTGGACACGCCCGCCTCGATCGCCGTGTCCGACAGCCCCTCGTCTGAGCGGTCTACGAACATCGCCACCGCACGTTCCATCGGGTCGGAGGCGATGGCAAGCTCTTCGAGCATATCGCGGGAGGGGTTTTCGATGTCGATCAACACCACATCGGGCGACAGCGCCTTGATCTGGCGGGCAAGCCCGGTGCGTGAGCCGAGCACGTGGATCTCATAATCCCCCGCCTCGCGCAGCGCATCGACGATGACGAGCGCACGCTCGCGATCCTCCTCGACGACAACGATGGATAAATTCTGAGCCATGAGGGTAAAAGTAGCCATGCTGCGCGCGCGAAGTAAAGGTGCAAGTGCGAAGCAGAAAGGTTGCACGCGCGGTCTGAATCGTGGTTGCGGTTTTCGTGACTTCGGACAGGTCAGCGCATCTTCAGTTGCCCAAAGTTATGCTGACCGGCCCGACAGACAGGGAGTTGGAAGGAATCGGCTCGATATCGCGCAGCCCCTTTATCAGAGCGATTGCGGCGGGCGATGTGCCGGGCAGAAAGTGATTTCCGCCCCTGTTCCCCAGCCCGGTCATATCAATTGTGGAAACTCCGAGTTCATCAAGCTGATCGAGATCCTCAACGGAGCCGAGCTTCTCCGCCCCTCCCGAAAGACCGGAGGAAAGGAGCAGCAGTCGGTCATTGCGCGCTACCGCGACAATGAAGGGCTGCGGAGGTTCACCCAATGCGCGAATTTGGGACCGAAACAGATCCAGATCGATATCGGGTGAGATCAATGCGATGGAGGCCAGATTGTCGAGCATATCGCGCCTGCCGCTCAGCGCGATTTGCCTCAAGCTTTCCATGATCAGATGGCATCCCATCGAGTGGCCGACGAGGGATAGCTTTAGCCCATCTTCCTTCAGAAGCGCCGTAAGCAAGGCAGCAAGAGCATCGCGCGCAATGAGCACGCTGTCGCGATCATAGGCGTATTCCAGGGGATCCCCGGCTGACGGCCAGGCAAAGTGGATCTGTGGCCCCCGCATCTCGTAATCCCAGGCGATCTGGGCGTGACGATAGGCGGCTTCGGCAAAATTGTTGTTGTAGCCATGGACGAACAGCACCGTTTCTTCATCGGACTGTGCCGCAGCGGTCCGCGCGGCCTGGATGAGAGCCTCGATATCCGGCATGGTGTCCGCGTTGGTAAGAGCAAAATGCCGGGTGGGATCGACGAAGCGCACCGGTGGCCATTCTATTTTTCCAGGCTGGTGGGTCGGTGGGATCGAGATCGCGAGCCGGGCAAATTCCATCTCCTCCGCGCGGGCTTTGCCATAGGCGATCGGCGCGGGATCGGCGACACGTGACGTGGCAACCAACAGTTCCTGAATGCCCGCCGCGACGTCCGATCGCGGCGCGACGGAAAAACTGCCCCTCGGTGTGCATCCGGTCAACGCGGTCGCGCCTGCAAGCGTGAGGAAACGACGGCGGTCGCAGAGGGGTATGTTCACAGGGCAACCTCGTTCAGGCGGATGGTTCGGAGACAGATTTGTACACGCGCACGTGCAGCATTGCCAGCGCGTGCAAGATGTGTCGGCATCACGAATGCGCAACTGTATTTCATGGATCTGGTTCCTCGAAAGACGGCTCTCGAACCAGGCTTCGGATCCTCTGGCCTATCTGTTCACGGAAAAACCGTATCGGAAGCAGGTCTGCCGCCACCTGGCGATAGTAGATGTTGACCGGCATGTCCCAAAGCGGCTCCGCCAGGCGAAGTTCGCTTAGTCCAACACGGCAGGCCGAACGGGCCAGTGGCGAAATCAGCACCGCCACCATGTCCGACGCGCGCACCAGCGAGGTCAGCGCCGCGGCTGAATTCGTGCGGATCGCGATCTTCGGTGCCGGCAGATTGCGCAAGGCCATGTAATGTTGCGAAAGGTGGAAGAAACCTTCGTCTTCGTAAAATCCTGCCCAGGACCACGCGGCCAGATCGGAGGGCGTCACCCGGTCCATCCGTGCCAGGGCGTGATCGCTGTCCGCCACTGCCCGCATGGGCAGATTGGCGATGAATTCGGTTTCGATTTCGTGCGAGTTGAGCGCCGGGATCGACCCCGCCGCAAGAAACACGTCGATCTCACCCGCAAGGAAAAGCCCGGCAAGCTGATCCCCCACGCCGGTAATCATGTCGATCGTCATCCCGGCGAACTGCGCCTGCAAGTCGATCAGGACATCGGGCAGAACCGTCGTGGTCCAGGCAACCCCGGCCCCCAATCGCAGGCGGCTCAGTTTGCCCTCTCCCATGGCGGCGACTTCCTCCCTCGCGAGCCGCGCGCCCTGCTGAATGCTGATGGCATAGCGATACAGCACCTCACCCGCTGCGGTGGGGGAAACACCGCGCGGTTGCCTGCGAAACAGTTCCGCGCCGAATTCATCTTCCAGTTGGCGCAGGCTCATGCTGAGCGCAGGCTGGGAAATGCCGATCTGCGCCGCGGCATGCGCGATGTTGCCACTTTCGTAGACCGCGACGAAATGAAGGAGTTTGCGAGTTACGAGAGGGTTTATCATCAATAAATATTACTTATACCGACGCTGAAAATATATACTTTTCTTTACTCATACACCGTGAGACCGTTCCCGCAAGGGGGACAGATGCGCACGATTTTCGTACTTTTCGACAGCTTGAACCGGAGCGCATTGGGCGCTTATGGCGGCACATCCGTCAAAACGCCGAATTTCGACCGGTTTGCCGAACGAGCCATGACCTTCGACCGGCATTACGTCGGATCGTTGCCCTGCATGCCAGCGCGTCGCGACCTGCACACCGGGCGACTGAATTTCACGCATCGCAGCTGGGGGCCCCTGGAACCGTTCGACAATTCCTTCGCCGAGACCCTCCAATCCAAAGGCACCTACAGCCACCTGATCAGTGATCACCTGCATTATTTCGAGGATGGCGGTGCGGGTTTTCACACCCGTTTCAACAGCTGGGACTTCATTCGCGGGCAGGAATACGATCCCTGGGTCGCCATGGTGAAACCGCCTCTGGATCGCTTTCGTGAGATGTATGACGCGCGTCACTATCCTATCACCCGTGATAGCAAGCGTTTTCAGTCAATGGTCAACCGTGAAACGATCCGGGACGAGGCCGATTTTCCCGGGCCGAAATGCTTCGCGTCAGGGTTCGAGTTTCTCGACAGGAACCGCGAGGCCGATGACTGGCTGCTGATGTTGGAATGCTTCGACCCGCACGAACCCTTTCACGCCCCCGCCGACTATCAAGACGCCTATGTTGAGGCGGCGGGCAAGGTTCTGGACTGGCCGCGCTACGAACGCGTGGCGGAAAACCCGGAAGAGATCGAAACGATCCGCACCAATTACGCGGCACTTGTGGCGATGTGCGATGCCTATTTCGGCAAGTTGCTGGATTATCTGGACCGCCACGAGATGTGGGAGGACACGGCGCTGATCCTGACAACGGATCACGGCTTCCTTTTGTCGGAGCATGACTGGTGGGGCAAATGCCGAATGCCCTATTACGAGGAAGTCAGCCACATCCCGTTGATGATCCATGACCCGCGCTTTCCACAGGCGGCGGGGCAGCGGACCGATGCGTTGACCCAGACCATGGACCTGATGCCGACGCTTCTTGGGCTGCACGATGCGCCCGTGCCGCGCGAAGCCCGCTCGCACGACCTGGCGAATGTGCTGGCACGGCCCGCCGCCGATGGCCGCGATGTCGCGGTGTTTGGCGTTTTCGGGGGGCCGATCGGGATGACGGACGGTCAGCATGTCCTTTACCATTACCCTGCCGACTGGCGCGCGCCGGGGCTGCGCGAATACACACTGGCGCCACAGCACATGAACGGCCCGTTTTCGGTCGCGGAGTTGAAGACTGCGGAACTGTCGCAGGGGTTCGACTTCACCAAGGGCGTGCCGCTTTTGTCGATTGCGGCCCTGCCGGACGCGCCCCGTGTGCCGATGAATGACGGTTTGGGCTTCGACGATGTCGGCACGCGTCTTTACGATCTGGTCGATGATCCTGACCAGGATTGTCCTATCGACGCCCCGGACATCGCTGCGCGCCTGCGGGCGCTAGCTATCGCGGTTCTACAAGACCACGACACGCCCGAGGAAGTGTACCGTTGGTACAACCTCGACGTTTCCACACAGACCAAAAAAAGGGAGGAACTACATGACACTGTTTAACAAGATTGCAGCCGTCGCGCTGAGCGCCACGGTACTGGCCAGCCCCGCTCTGGCCGAATTCCCTGAACGGAATATCGAGAACATCTACCCCTGGGCGCCCGGCGCGACCATGGCGGCGAGCCAGGTGATCGCCGACGCGATGGGTGATGAGCTTGGCGTCAACATTTCGGTCGTCTCAACACCGGGCGCTGGCGGTGTGAAGGCGTTCGAGACGGCGATGTCACGCCCGGCGGACGGCTACACGATCTTCGACGGCTATGTCGCACCTCTCGTCTTGCAGCCGATGCAGGGCAACGCGGACTGGAGCTATACGGATTTCACGCCGCTGTGGTCCGCCACCTCCAACGCCTTCGCCATCGCCGTGCGCGCGGATGAGGACCGCTTCGAGGATTTGCCTGCGCTGCTCGATTATGCGGCTCAGAATCCGGGCGATCTGCGCTATTCGCCGGGCAATGCCGGGGCGCTGCCGCATATGGTGGTGGCCAAGGTCATGCAGAACAGCGACGCCGTCGCACAGCTTGTCCCCTACCCGGAAATCGACAATGCCGTTCGCGATCTGCGCAGCGGCATCCTCGACTTCATTGTGATCAATCCGGGGGTCTACACCGTCAACAAGGACAGCGTGAAGATTCTCGGCGTCCTCTCCACCCTCGAACGGTCGTCCGAGACCTATGGCGGTGCGCCGCTGATCGGGTCGTTCGGGCTGGACATGGGCATGACCGATCTGTCCCCGATGGGCTGGAACTGGTGGCTCGTGCGCAGCGACACGCCCGAAGACGTGGTCGCCACCCTGCGTGAGGCCATGGGCACGGTGATGAACGACGAGGAAACACAGAACCGGCTTCTCGAAATGGGCTATGTGCCGACGCTGTTCTCCCCCGAGCAGTATGAGGAGATCGTCGGCCCGGTTGCAGACCAGCTGCAAGGCGGCATCGACGCCATCGCGTGGGAGAAGGAGCAACTCGACAACATGTAAGTTGTGGCGTCGCTGCCGCGTCTGAGGGAGGAGAAAATCGTGCGTCTACGGGCTTATTCCTATGACTGGATCGTGTGGGGGCTGTTTCTGGCGCTGCCATTCGTCATTTTCTGGCAGGCCGCCACCTCACTCGAAGAACAGGGCGTGGCCGGCGGCGGCCCGATGGAGAACGCCGCCAGCTTTCCAAGGCTGATCGCCTGGTTGCTCCTCGGCCTCGCGGCGGTGAACGGGGTTCGCATCGCGCTTTGCCGCATTTCCGCGCCTTCCCCGCTGGCGCCGACGCCCACGACGCGGCTGGCCTGTGTCGTGACGGCGGTCTTCGTTGCCTACCTGCTCTTGCTGCCGTGGTTGGGGTATCACCTCGTCACGCCGGTCATGATGGCGACGACGATGATGTTGCTCGGACTCTCGATCCCCGTCGCGGTCGCGGGCGGGGTGGCGATATCCCTGCTCGTGGCGGCCGTGTTCCAAGGGCTACTTAACGTCGTCTTGCCGGTCGGTCTCTTCGAGATCACATTGTTCGGCTGACCGGATGCTTGACCTTCTGATTCAGGGTGCGCCGCTGTTCTTCACGTGGCAGGCGGTGCTGCTGACAGCGGCGGGGATTGTCGCCGGCCTGTTCATCGGCGTCCTGCCCGGGCTGGGGCCGCTGATGGGCATCGTTCTGATGCTGCCGGTGGCATTTCACCTGCCGCCGATTCCGGCGATGGGGATGCTGATCGCGATCTATGTCGGTGGATCGGCCGGCGGTTCGATCTCGGCTATCCTGCTGCGGATCCCGGGCACGCCCCTGGCTGCTGCCACGCTGTTCGACGGCTATCCGATGGCGCAAAAGGGCCGGTCGCAGGATGCTATCGGTCTGTCGATCATCGCTTCGTCGCTGGGCGGGCTGCTCGCCGGTTGCGTGCTGTTGTTTTTCTCTCCCCTTCTTGCGGCGTTCGCGCTGCGCTTCGGCCCGCCGGAATATGCCGCGATGGCGCTATTCGGGCTTCTGACCATTGCGATCGTGTCCGAGGGTTCGACGATCAAGGGGATGGTCACGGGGGCCTTCGGACTGGCCATCGCTACGATGGGCACGGATGAGTTCACCAACGCCTATCGGTTCACCTTCGGAAACTTCAACCTGACGAGCGGCCCGCATATCGTTCCCGTGGTTGTCGGCCTGTTCGCGCTCTCGGAGGTCTTCGTGCAGATCGAAGGCGGCGACCTTACCGCCAGCCCGAAGATCCAGCGGCTCAGGGTGTCGTTCCGCGCATTGCGGCTGATCCTGGCGCATAAGGTCAACCTCGTCCGCTCGGCGATGATCGGCACGTTCATGGGCGCTATTCCGGGCGCTGGCGGGGATGTCAGCGCCTTTGTTTCCTACGCCGTCGCGCGCCGTCTTGCGGGGCCGGACGAAGGCTACGGTGAGGGCGCGGAGGGCGGTGTCGTCGCGACCGAGGCGGCCAATAATGGCTGTTGCGGTGGCGCGCTGATCCCCTCCCTGTCGCTTGGCATCCCCGGTGACGCCTCGACAGCCGTTTTGCTGGCGGCGCTGTTTCTTCTGGGGTTCTTTCCCGGGCCGGAATTATTCCAATACAACGCGGACATCGCGGGGGGCATCTTCATCGCCTATCTCATCGGCAATGTCGTGCTGCTGATCGCCGGGATCGTGCTGGTCCCGTTCTTCGGCAGCGTGCTGAAACTTCCGAAGGCGTGGCTGCTGCCCGCCGTGATCCTGCTTTCGACGATGGGGACTTACGCGTTGCAGAACTCGGTGTTCGATCTGTGGGTCATGCTGGTGTTCGGCGCGGTCGGCTATCTGTTGCGCCGCGCAAATTATCCACTTGCGCCGATCATCATCGGCATGATCCTCGGCCCCGTGTTGGAGAACAACCTTCGCCGGTCGCTGCTGATCTCACGCGATGGGTTGCAGATCTTCATTGACCGCCCGATCAGCGCGACGATCCTGGGGATGACCGGGGTGTTGCTGGTCTATGTCGTCATCACGCTGATCCGTGGCGCGCCGAAAGCTGCGAAGGACGAAGAGTCGTCGGATTGATTTTCTTACATCTGAACCGAGGATCTTTGGCCTTGCGTCCGCACTACATTGGCTTCCGCCAGAGCGGGTTCCGAGGGCAGGCAAGTTCGATCCGGGTCTTTCGGACATATGGATCCGTTGGCTATTCTTGGCCGTGACCGTAGAGTTCAGCATCATCATGCGCGCGGTCCTGATGCTCGAACTCCAGGCTTGAATGGTTGATGGCAAAGCGGTCACGCAGGCGATCCTTGATTTCTCGCTTCACGGTCTCGATGCGCGACCAGGCCTCCGCCGTCAGGACGACGTGGCAATCAAGCGCCGCCTCATGCTCCTGCATTTGCCACAGATGCACGTGATGCACGTCGCTTACGCCTTCGACGCTCCGCACTGTTTCCACCACCTCGCTGCCATCCATCTCTGGCGGGCTGCCCAGCATCAGTGTTCGGATCGGACCGCCGATTTCGGTGAAGGCCAGCCACAATATGTAAACCGCGATACCGATGGTTATCGCCGGATCGACCCAGCGAAGGTCATAGAGGATGATCAACGTCCCCCCGACGATGACCGCGAGCGAGGCGAGCGCGTCCGACAGGTTGTGCAGAAAGAGTGCGCGGATGTTCACGCTGCCCTTTTGCATCGACCAGGTAAGCCAAGCCGTCAGGCTGTCCACGACCAGCGCGACGGTGCCGAGTATCACGACCGTCCAGCCCTGCACCTGGGGCGGGTCGATCATGCGCATCGCACCTTCGTAGATCAGATAGAAACCGATGAGGATCAGCGTCGTGTAATTGATCAGGGCGGCCACGATCTCGATCCGGCCATAGCCGAAGGTCATGTCTTCGTCCGCAGGCCGCCGCGCAATCTTGCGCGCTGCAAAGGCTATCAGCAGCGACGCCATGTCGGAAAAATTATGCAGTGCATCGGCAATCAGGGCGAGGCTGCCGGACAGGATACCGCCGATGATTTGCGCGACGGTCAGAAGCGCGTTTGCCCAGATCGCGACGGAGACGCGCCGGTCGCCTGATTTCGCGCTGATATGCGCGTGGCCGTGGTCATGCGGCATTTCGTGCCTCCTTCGCGTAGCGGTGCTCGTTATGAAACGCGGCGGTATGTCGAACGTTCCGAAGCTGGGCGCAATGCGGGCTTACTGGTTAGAAGCGCCGCACCGGCCCATTCGACCAGCGTTTTCTGGCCCGGCAAACAAGGATGGTTCGACCGCTTTGCCCGCTCAAGGCATATTGCAGCATATCCGGGGCCAGTTTCAACCGCCTCCGTCGAGATGAGAATCTTAATTGACACTATATCAATAAATACTGTATGTCCGTTTAACCCAAGGAGGACAGAGTGCAGAATCAAACCGTAAAGCCGTTGGCAGGATTGCGCGGCGCCCAGTGGAACGAAGCTCAATTACCGGCTGACATGCGCGCAAGCGTACATTCGTTGACCACCGTGGACGGGGCCAATCTCAACGGTTTTCTGTACTCGCGCGGGGGTGAAAAGGCCGTGTGCTGCCTGATGCACCCGCGGGAGATTCTGGCCAGTCATTATCTTGTGCCGGAACTGCTGCGCGCGGGGGCCGCCGTGTGGGTTCAAGGGTCGCGCAGTGCGGGCAACGACCTGCGTCTTGAGCATGAGTTGGCTGTGCTCGACGTTGATGCGGGCACCTCATTCCTCAAGAACGCCGGCTTCGAACAGATCGTGTTGGTGGGAAATTCCGGTGGTGGCGGGCTTTACGCCTATTACGCTGAGCAGGCATCGCTCGACCCGGAGGCACGGGAGAAGCGCACGCCAGGCGGGCGGCCGGTCAAGCTGGCGCAGGCCCCGTTGGCCCGGCCCGACCTGATGATCTTCGTCGCGCCGCATCCGGGGCAGGGCATCTTGCTGATGAACTCCGTCGACCCGTCGGTGACTGACGAACGGGATCCCCTGTCGATGGATCAGTCCCTGTTTCCGTTCGCATCCGAAAATGGCTTTGATCCCAAAGGAGCGACATACGCCCCCGATTTCGTGACCCGCTATCGCGCCGCGCAAAGGGCACGGACCGCCCGGATTGATGTCGCCGCAAAGGACATGATCCGCTCACGCATGCTTGCACGAAAATTGAGTGATCCGTCCATGCAGGAAAAGCTGATTGCGGGCTGGCAGCAGATATTCGAAGTCCCGCGCACCGATGCGGACCTGCGGAACTGGGACCTCTCCCTGGACCCTACGGATCGCAAGATCGGGTCGCTGTGGGGCAACGATCCGTTCAAGACAAACATGAACGGCGTCGGCTTTGGCCGGGTGTGTACGCCGGAAAGCTGGCTTTCGACGTGGTCAGGGCTGACCTCCCGCGCCTCGATCGTGCGGTGCGCACCCGCGATCGACCAGCCGACACTCGTTATCCGCTACACAGCCGATGCCTGCGTTTTCCCCGCCGATCTGGAGGAGATCTGGCAAGCTCTCGGAACGAGCGACAAGGAACTCGCTGTCATTCGCGGCACCCATCACGGGCAACCGCTGGAGCCGGGGGAGCCAAGCGGCCAGGCACTGGCTGGCGAAGCGATACGTGATTTCCTGGCGGGGCGGTTGACGACCTGAACAAAAAACTCTGGGAGGAGAGGCCATGAAATACGAACCAAATGAGCGGCTTGCCGGTGTCGTCTATCCGGATCCAGCCGATGTGCAACGTTGGCATGAGGCCGGTGCACTTAGGGATGAGACGTTGGCCGAAGGATTCCGGTCCGCCGCCAGGAAACACGCGACCCGTGATGCGATCCTGTGGGTTGGCGGAAAGATGACCTATGCACAGCTGGATGAGGCAAGTGACCGGGTCGCGGCGGGACTTCTCGATCTGGGGCTGGCGCCGCTGGATCGGGTGATCTTTCAGCTGTCCAATACACCTGAAACCCTGATCGCCTACATTGCCTGCTGGAAGGCGGGCATCATTCCGATCTGCACATTGTCCGCACATCGGGAGATGGAGATTGGCTATCTGGCCAAATTCGGTGGGGCCAAGGCGCACTTTATCGAATCCGACACGCCCAAGTTCGACTTCCACGCATTCGCACAAAAAATGCAGGGCGAAGTTGAAAGCCTGCGCTTGATCATCTCCACTCGCGGCACAGCCGGGAAGGGCGCTGTCGATCTGGCTGATTTGCAGGCAAAGCGTGAGGGCGTGGCAGAGGCATTGGCCAAGGTGCCGCGCGATCCCATGCAGGTTGGCGCGTTCCAACTGTCCGGCGGGACAACGGGCGTACCCAAGATCATTCCCCGGCTCAATGCAGAATACGCGTATAATATGCGGTCAGTTTTCGCGTTCAAAGGCTGGTCATCCGAGGATCGCATCTTTGTGCCGATGCCATTCGCGCACAACCTGAACATGGGATGCGGCTGGGGCTCCATGATCTTGTCAGGCGGCGCGGTGATTGCCACGCCGCAGGTCGATCCAACCTCGATCCGTGCCGTGCATAATACCCTGCGCCCCACGGTGATGGGTGCGGCCAAGCCGATCGTGATGCGGATGAAATCCGAGGTTCTCGAAGGTCAGATCGATATCAGCAGCCTGAAGGAGATCTTCTCGACCGATGCGGCAGAAACTGTAACGAAAACCATGGGTGTTCCGGGCCACCAGATCTTCGGCATGACCGAGGGCACCTGCATGTTCACCCGTGAGGGGGACAGTGAGGCGATACGCTACAACACCTGTGGGCAACCAATATCGGAATTCGATGAGGTTCGGATACTCAAACCCGGTACGGAAACCGATGTCCCGGACGGCGAAATCGGTGAGATGGCAACCCGCGGCCCCTACACGATCCGCGGCTATTACAATGCCGAGGAGCGCAATGCCGAAGCATTCACATCCGACGGCTTCTACCGCTCCGGCGATCTGATGCGCAGGATCCGGGAGGACGGGAAGGCATATTATTCGTTCGAGGGCAGGATCAAGGATGTCGTGGACCGCGCGAACGAAAAGGTGAACTGCGAGGAAGTCGAACGCGCCGTAATGGCTCATCCCGCGTTCACGGATGTCGCCGTGGTCGGCATGCCTTGTCCGACGCATGGGGAGCGGATTTGCCTGTTTGCCGTGGCACCGGAGGGCACGACCCTGCCGAGCGTCAAGGAACTGGGTGCGTTCCTCAAGGATGCAGGCCTCGCAATTTTCAAGTGGCCCGAGCGGATCGAACGCATTGATGCGCTGCCGCTGACCAAGGTGGGCAAACTGGACAAAGCACCATTGCGCACACTCATCGCGGACATGGTGCACCGTGAAGCAGCTGGCGAGACGATGGCGGAATGACCGATTTTTCACCGGTTAAAATTGAGGGAGTCTCGATATGAAGATCAATGTCCTGGGCGGTGGGCCAGCGGGTCTGTACCTCGCCTATCTTGCACGCAAACGTATTCCGGGCTGCGAGGTGCATGTGCATGAACGCAACGCCGCCGACGCTACCTTTGGCTTTGGTGTGGTTCTCGCGGGTCGCGGCATGGCCAAACTGGAAGCGGCCGATGTCGAGAGTTTCGAGCGTATCAAGGCGATCAGCAGGATGCTCGGCCATCAGCGCATCATTCTGAACGGCGAGGCGATCGAGATTGAGGGCGCGGAATATGGCGGTGCAGTCGAGCGTTTGAAGCTGTTGAACGTGCTGCAAACGCTTTGCGAGGAGCAGGGCGTCAGGATCAGCTATCACGATGATGTCACGGATCCGGCCCTGCTGGAGGAAGCCGACCTGGTTGTTGGCGCAGATGGCGCAAACTCCACCCTGCGAAATGCGTATAATGAGGAGTTCGGCACCTATAGTTCGAGCCTGACCAACGCATTCTCATGGTATGGGGCGGAATGTGATGGCAATGGCCCTACCTTAAGTTTTCGGACCGCAGGAAAGGGCGCCTTCTGTGCCCATTACTATCCCTATACGGATACGATGTGCACATTCGTAATGGAATGCGACATAGCTGCCTGGCAAAGCTGCGGTTTCGAAGATAAATCCGATGATGAGCGGCAGGCCTTTTGCGAAGAGCTGTTCCAAGAGGATCTGGGCGGTCGTAAGCTGATTTCAAACAACTCGGTCTGGCGGAATTTCGAGCCTGTGGGCAACCGCAACTGGGTGCATGGCCACCGGGTGCTGATCGGTGACGCGGTCCGGCGGGCGCATTTCTCGATCGGGTCTGGCACCCGGATCGCGATGGAGGATTCCATCGCACTGGTCGATGCAATCGCGGAGTGTCAGGATATCCCCTCGGCGCTGGAAACCTACGTCGCGCGGCGCAAGCCGAAGGCCGACAATCTGCTTTCTGCCGCTCGGGAAAGCTACACCTGGTACGAGGACATGGCAAAGCGCATGGCAGGCAAGCCTGTGCATGATTTCGCTCTCGATTACCTGACGCGCACCTCCAACATGGACGTGGCGCGGGCGACGGTGGAATATCCCGGTTTCATGGCGCAGCTTGATTGCGCAAAGGCTGCATCATGACGATGCCAGCCGCCTTTTACGATGCGACGGATGCTGTCGTGTCCGACGCGCCTTTGGTGATCCGTCGGGTTGTGCGCTGGGGCGAATGCGATCCTGCGGGCATCGTGTATACGCCCCGGTTCCTGGACTATTGCGTCACGGCCTATGAGGCCTTTCTGGGACAGATGCTGGGCGGCCCCCTGCACGCGGCAAAGCACAGCATGGGCGTCGATTTTCCGGTTCGCGGCGCGGAGCTTGATTTTCGATCCCCGCTGCCGCTGGACGCAGTATTTACCATGGAGGTCAGGGTCGGGGCCATCCGCAGCCGGACGTTCGATCTGCACATCACCGCGCGTCATGTTGTTGAGGAGGGTAAGCGCGAAGGCCCCATCGCCTTCCTTGCGCGGCTGACCCCCGTGGTGGTGGACCCCGAAACCCGTGCTGCCGTGGCGCTGCCTGAAAAACTCAAAGAGCGCGTAGAAGAATACGCCGCGCGCCACCCCCATCAGGAGAAACAGTCATGAAAGCCACGTATCGCATCGGACAGATCGTCCCAAGCTCGAACGTCACGATGGAAACCGAGATTCCTGCCATGCTGCGGGCGCGTGAGGCGATCAGGCCTGAGCGGTTTACCTTTCATTCCAGCCGGATGCGCATGAAGAAAGTCACCGCCGAGGAACTGTCTGCAATGGATGCGGACAGTCTGCGGTGCGCCCGTGAGCTGGCGGATGCCGAGGTGGACGTGATGGGCTATGCCTGTCTGGTCGCCATCATGGCGCAGAGCCTGGGTTATCACCGGATTTCGCGCAAGAACCTCGAAGGGGTTGTGGCTGAGGAGGGCAAAGCCATTCCCGTGGTCTCCTCTGCCGGTGCCCTGGTCGAGGGGCTGCACGAAATGGGGGCAAAGCGGGTCAGTCTGCTGATGCCCTACATGAAGCCGCTGGCGGCGAAGGTAACAGAGTACATCGCAAGCGAGGGATTCGAGGTTCACGACAGCCTCGCGTTGGAGATCGCCGACAATCTGGAGGTCGGCGCACGCGATCCGATGGCCTTGATCGAAGACGTCAAACGGCTCGATACCAAGGGCGTCGATGTCGTGGTGCTGTCGGCCTGTGTGCAGATGCCGTCGCTCGCGGCGCTGTCCCCGGTGGAGCAGCAGTTGGGCTTGCCCGTCACGTCAGCTGCCGCCTGCACGGTCCGCTCAATGCTCAAGTCAATGAACCTTGAGCCGGTGACGCAAGGGGCTGGCACCATTCTGGAAGAGAAATTTGCGCCCGCTGCCTGACAGTTGACGCACAATAACGGGGCCGGACGTACCGGCACTCGAACGGGAGGAGACCCAAAATGAAACAACAGATAACCACTTTGCTGGCGACCTGCGTAATTACGGTATCGGCGTTTTCCGCATCTGCGGAAACCTCGGTTCGGATGCTCAAGACTTGGGATGACCGCTATACCGGCTCAAGCGTGATTTGTGACCGCTATGCCGAGATGCTGGAAGAAGCGTCCGGCGGCGAAATCAGTGTTCAGATGTTTGGACCCGAAACGATCCCGCCGCTCGACCAGCTTGAGCCTGTCCAGAACGGACTGTTTCAGGTGCTCTGCACCTATCCCGGCTTCCACACCGGGGCGATCACATTGCTGACTGGCCTCGAAAGCATTCGCCCCGAAGCTGAGGCCTTTCGTGACAGCGGTGCGCGCGATGTGATCGACGAAGCTTACGGTGCGCTGGGCGTTCAGGCACTGTCTGTTCCACTGGCGCATGGTTACTGGATTTACCTCAACCGTGATCTTTCGGATCAGGGCGATCTGACTGGCCTGCAAGTCCGCGCCTTGCCGCCGCAACATCCCTATGTCGCATCGCTGGGCGGGACGCCGGTTGTTCTGCCACCGGCGGAGATGTTCAGCGCGTTGGAGCGTGGCGTGGTTGACGGGGCGTATTTCCCTGCCGCCGGTGCGACTGGCTACGGCTTTGCCGAAGTGACGAAACTCTACTTCGACACCAAGACCACTTCGCCGCACATCATCCTCGCCAACCAATCGTTCTGGGACGGTCTGGATGATGCAACGCGCGAAGTGTTCGAGTCTCAGGCAATAGTGTTGGAGGATGAAACTCCAGGCGTCTACGATCGCCTCAATGCGGAGGAAGCGGAGAAGATGTCTGCCGCCGGAATGGAGTTGATCGAGCTGAGTGACGAGGCTGCCGGACGCCTTGCAGCCGCAGTCGTCAGTGGTTCCTGGGCCTTTGCCGGCTCGCGCAATCCCGACGAAGCCTCGCGTATGCGTGAAGCGGTCGAAAATGCCGGATTGTTGCGCGAGTAATACGCGCAACCCAGCCACTTCCGGTACGCTGGAAGTGGCGAATCCCCAGTCATTGGAGCCACCGTCATGCTGCGATCCCTAGGCCTGTTTCACGATCGTCTGAGCGAACTGGGCCTATGGCTGGGCATGATGGCGCTCGCCGCGCTTGCCACGCTCTCGTTCGCGGGAACGATGTCGCGCTATTTGCTGTCGACACCGCTTGGCTGGGTGCCTGACTGGACGGGATATACCCTCGCGGCTTCCATATTCATCACCGCGCCGGCTGTCACCAAACACGGACAACACGTGGCGATGGATTTCATAGCCGCTGCCACGACTTCGCAAACCGTGGTTCGCTATCTGACCGGAATCGCTGCCGCTATGACATTCATCGTTCTGGCGACGATGACATGGATCGTGACTGACAGCCTGCTGGCCGCGTTCCGCGCCGGCACCGGAACGGCTGCGGGATACCCGATCCCCCGCTGGTGGTTGTTGTCGTTCATCACCTACGGGTTCGGATCGTCAGCTGTTCACTTTCTTCGGACTGCGCTCACGGCCTTTCTGGGCAAAGAGAGATTTAGTGACCTTCACATAAGCAGGGAAGCCAACTGATGCCCATCGCAATCGGTTTCGGCGCATTGGCGCTATTGTTCATCATTGGCGTCCCGGTCTTCGCCGCCTTTTTCGGCTTCAACATCATCGCCGCACTGGGCCTGATGGGGCCGCAAGGATTGTCGATCTTTGCCGCCAGCATTCTGGATACGTCGATGACGTCGGAACTGGTGACAGTGCCGCTCTTCATTCTGCTGGGGGAGCTGCTGTTCCGCTCCGGCTGTATAACCATCCTGTTCGATGCGGTTGACGACATCGTAGGGCGCATCCGTGGGCGTCAATATGTCATCGTCGTGCTGATCTCCGTCCTGTTGGGGGCGCTGTCCGGCTCCGCCGTCGCGGTTGCCGCAATGCTGGGCAAGACGGTCATGTCCGAGGCGATGGAGCGTGGCGGGGACAAACGCCTGCTCGCGGGCCTGGTCCTGGGCGGGGCGTGCCTTGCCCCGATCATCCCGCCAAGTTTCCTCATCGTTCTGATCGGCATGCTCTCGGGCACTTCGATCTCGGCCCTGCTGGCGGCCGGTGTGCTACCCGGGCTGGTGGCGGGTCTGTTGTTTTTTGCCTATGTGCAATTTCTGCTGTGGCGCGATCCGTCCCGGGACATGACGTCCAGCCCGGACAAACTGCGCGGCCCGATGTGGAAGGCCGTGATATCGTTGCTTCCATTCTCGATCGTCATTTTCGCGGTGCTGGGGTTGATCCTGTTGGGCATCGCCACCCCGAACGAGGCGGCAGCCTGCGGGGTGTTCGGTGCGCTGGCGGTTGCCGCGATCTATGGCAAGTTGTCGGTGCGGATGATCCTGGACTCGCTCAAGGGGGCCATCCTCATGTCGGCAATGATTTTGCTGATCATGGCCGCCTCAAAGGTTCTGACACAGCTTCTGGCATTTTCGGGACTGACGCGCGATCTGGTCGCGTTCCTGACCGCGCTGGATATGCCGACGGTAATGGTTCTGATCCTGCTGATGATCATCCCTTTCGTGTTGTGCATGTTTCTGGACCAGATCGCGCTGCTGCTGATCCTGATTCCGATCTACACGCCGTTGCTGGATACCTTCGGTTTCGATCCACTGGTGTTCTGGACACTTTTCCTGCTGAACCTGACGCTGGGCGCGATCACGCCGCCATTTGGCTACGCCTTGTTCGCGCTGGGTTCGGCGAGCCCGCGTGAGGTCAGTCTGCGCGACATCTACGCGGCGTCGTGGCCCTTTATCGGGCTGATTCTGCTGACACTCGTGCTTGTCTGGGCGGTTCCGGGGCTGGCGACATGGCTGCCTTCGCAGCTATGACCTCTCGGCGGCGAAACGGTCGAGCAGTGCCTCAAGCCCCAGCCTGAACGCTTCGTCCGCGCGAATGTCGGCGAAGTCGTTCAGCGCGTAGCCCAGCCCTGGAAAGGTCTCTGCGTCGCTGGTTGCTGCGCGTTCTTTCAGGAATGTTCCGTGCTCCGCCGGCTCCAGCCGTCGGCTGTCGCTATTGGCCGAGGCGAGACAGTGCAGCGCCAGCGTGTGATAATAAAGGGCGGTTTGGTGGGCGGTAAATCCCGCCTCCCTGAACAAGGTGAAAACGTGGTCCAGAAACAGGGCGCCGTAATCCCGCTCCCCTTCCTTGACCTTTTGAAAGACACGATATTTCGCGCGCGTCTGAATATGCTCGGCAGCACCTCTGTGCTCTCTCCAGCTTTCCAGCAGAATCCAGCCGGCGCTGGAAATTCTGTCGCGCCATGATCCATCGGAGATCTCGGCAACCATCCTGTTCAGCAAACCCTTGTAGAAGCGGTTCAGAATGGCGGAGTTCAGGTCATCCTTGGTGCCGATGTGATAGTGCAGCGATCCGGGCACCACGCCCAGCGACTTGGCCAGCTGGACGAATGAGATGGAAGACAATGGGGTGGTCCGGGCCTCGGCATAGGCAAGATCAATGATCGCCTCGCGCGTGACTATTCCGTTGTCATCATCCCCTGTGGAACGGGGGCGTCCCCGGCTGCGGCGCTTGGATTTCACTTGCTCAGTCATGGCGGTACCGATGGCATGAATGTTCTTTCCGGGCCAGAGAAAATAGTTATTGATAGTATCTCAATAAAACGTTACATGTTCAAGAATGAAATCGGGAGGATGCGAACATGAGCGAAAAACTTGGCAAACGCGAAGATGCCTCATCGGCGGTAACCTTCAACAGCGCGATGGGCATCGCGTCGAGCGATGTATCCGCAATGAAGAAGGTCGATGGGCCGGGCTCTCTCACGCTTTCGGGTGTCGATCACACCGCGCGACCGACGTGGAAGCTGAATGAGACAGTCGAATTCTATCGCGATGTGCTGGGCCTGCCGCTGGTCCATGCGATCAGCGCCCGTGGCTGGGGCCCTCCCGGTCACCACGATTTCCTGCACTTCTTTTTCGATGCCGGAAAAGACGCGACCATCGCATTTTTCTACTATATCGGCAGCGAGCAGCCGGAACGTTATATCCCTGAGGAACATCATTTCTACTTCGCCACCCACACCGCCTGGGCTGTCGATACGGAGGAAGAACTGATCGCCTGGAAGGAAGCCCTGACCGAACGCGGGGTGAAGGTCTCCCCCTACACCAAGCATGAGATCCTTGAATCGATCTATTTCCTCGATCCCAACGGCTATCCTGTCGAGATCACACGCCGTCTGCGCGAAACCGAAAAGATCGACGAGGTTGACGCGATGCTGACCCTCAAGGCCGCCATGGAAGTGGAGCGTGAAGCCCGTGACGAAGGGCAACTGCTTGCCGATATCGACACAGTCTGGCGTCGCAAGGCCGCCTATGTCCGCGCGTATCAGGAGTCCGACACATGATCGCGGTATTCGTTCTGGATGTGCCAGAGTTTCGCCCAATGGTGGAAACGACACGCGATGTAGAGGGGGTCAAGATCAGTGGGCCAACCAAGGGCTACTGGACAATCGAAGCCCCCACCCAGCTCTCTTTCAGCCGCAAGGCCATGAAGATGAAGCCAGCCGTATGGTACGGCATCTTCACCGGCGGTCTGGATGGCGAGATTGCGGATTGGGGTCGAGACGAGGTTCGATTGGTGGGAACCAACAAGCCTCTTTAACCCGCATAATTGCGAAAGGAATAATCCAATGTCCATAGGTCGCAAGAAGAACCATGACGAGAAACTCGTCGTGCAAATGATGGAAACCTCCGGGATCGACATTGAGGCCGAACTGGTTGGTCACGCGAACGGCGCCAGCAGAATGCGAACTGCGATGCTGCGCTGTGGACGTTGTTTGAACGCCGACGACTGTCAGGGATGGCTCGCTGAGAACGCAGGCTCACATGTCGGGTCCCCGCCGGACTACTGCCTCAACAAGGACCTTATCAGAACCGTTCGGGAAGGCTGACCTCCCGGCGGGTTCGCAGGTGAGGCGGTAGCGGTCTTCGTATCCCCTGTGATATGCAAGCTGATCGCGCGGGACCTGCTCTAATTCGCGGGCCCGTTCGAACGCCTCCGATTTGCACCGAGTCTCGCCCGAGTCGTCCAGCTCGGTGGAGACATTTGCGCGCCGTGACGGACAGTTTCGCCTAGTCTCAAAGACTGTCCCTGAACCACGTGCGACAGCCACGTTCCCCGAACCAGAAAGAGATGAGAATAATCTCCTTTGTTCTGCCGCGACCGTTTTACTGCCAGCTGATTCCAAGGCATAGCACACGGCAGTTGCGCGACATCCCGGCGTTTCCGAAGGAGGGTACATATGCGGGCATGGCACCATTTCTATCCGGCGCTGCCGGCGTTTCACGGGCTGGAACAGTTGCGAGCCGGAATCGGCGCGCTGCTGGGGATCGGGCTGTGCGTCTTGGGGGTGCATCTCGGCGTGTCGTACGGAGTATCCAGCCTTTACATGATCGCCCCCCTGGGTGCGACGGCAGTGTTGGTGTTCTGCGTTCCGAACTCACCTCTTGCGCAGCCATGGTCGGCCATCGTCGGCAACGTGACAGCCGCACTCGCCGCGCTTGTGACGGTGCAGATCATCCCCGCACCATTCTCGATTGCCGTGGCCGTTGGTGTGGCGATCACAGCGATGATGTTCGTTCGGGCACTGCACCCGCCGGGCGGGGCCGTGGCGCTGCTTGCCGCCCTCGATCCCGCCCCTGCGTTGGAGGCGGGGCCGCTCTTCGCGCTGATGCCGGTCGGTCTGACCACGACGGGGCTGGTCCTGGTCGCCATTATCTACAACAGAGCAACCGGGCGTGTTTACCCGTTCCGTCAGTCCGCAAGTGATCCCACAGGCGATTCTGCGCTGCGGCTGGGGCTGTCGAGCGAGCAGTTGCGCGCATTGCTCGACCGTTTCAATCAATCCACGAACCTTGGTGTCGCTGATCTGGGCCGGTTGTTCGCCGCAGCCGAGGCGGAAGCCGCCCGTCATCGGTTTGAGGGGACGACCTGTGCGGATGTCATGACCAGCGATCTGGTCACAGTGGGCCCCGATACGCCGCTGTCCGAAGCATCGCGTTTGTTCCGCCGTCACGCCATCAAGAGCCTGCCGGTCGTGGATGGGTACATGACGTTGCGCGGCATCGTTCTTCAGGCGGATTTGCTGAACGCGGTGGCGTCGAAGTCGCGCCTTCTGCGCCGTGGTGTGTCGAGCGTCATGCGCCCCGCCGGGGGGACCGCGCCGCATGACCTGCCCGTCGGCGTCTTGCTCAATCGGTTGGCCACGCAGGGCAGTGAAGTGGTTCCCGTGATCCGTGAGGGGCGGCTTGTAGGCATTCTTGCCCGCTCCGACATCATGCGCCTTCTGCTGCGCGGGGGAGAGGAGCGGAGCGGCGCATAATCCGCCCGGCGGTCGGGACAGGGCCGGTCGGGGGCCGGTCCTTTACGATATCAGGTGTCGACGACCGTCTGCTCGATCGCACCGAAGATCGAGTGCCTCTGTTCGTCTTTCATATCCATCCGCACGACATCGTCCTCACCCAGCCAAGGAGTGTACGCCGTGCCCTCCGCGATGGTTTCGATCATGCGCAATTCCGCTATGCAGGAATATCCGGCGCCGCCCTCTCCCACAGTGGTCATGGGGCCGTCGTCGAGCTTGTTGGAGACTGTGCCCGAACCGATGATCGTTCCGGCCACCAGATGCCGGGTCTTGGCGGCATGGGCGATCAACTCACCGAAATCGAATGTCATGTCGTCGCCTGAGCGAACGCGCCCGAACGGAACGCCGTTCAGATCTACCTCCAGAATGCCGGTCAGCTTTCCTTCGGCCCAGCCTATCAGGGCATCGGGCGTAACCGCGACGGGGGAACAGGCGCTGGCAGGTTTCGATTGCACGAATCCGAAGCCTTTCGTCAATTCAGGCTGGATCAGGCTGCGCAGTGAGATGTCGTTGAGCAAAATGACCAGCGCGACCAGATCGCGCGCAGTCTCTGCATCGGTTCCCATCGGAACGTCGTCCGTGATGACGGCGATCTCCCCCTCGAAATCGGTGCCCCAATCGGAATGCGACGCGATTGCCCCACGCGGTGGCAGAAAGCCGCTGGCGGTTCCTTGATACATCAGCGGATCCGTGTGGAAGGAGGGCGGCATCTGCGCGCCGCGTGCCTTCCTGACCAACTCCACATGATTGATATAGGCGGACCCGTCGAGGAACTCGTAAGCTCGGGGAAGGGGGGAGAGGGCGTTGCGCTCATGAAACCGCTCGATGGGAACGGAGCCGCTTTCGAGCGCGCGCGCAAGCGCGGCCAGTTCTGGCCTCAATCTGGACCAATCGTCCAATGCGGCCTGCAAGGTGGGCGCGATCCGACGTGCATCGGTGCAGCGTGTCAGGTCGTTCGAAACGACGACCAGTCGGCCATCGCGGCTGTCGTCGTCCAGAGTGGCAAGTTTCATCGGTACGCCTTTCCGCTGTGATAAGCTCAGCCTAGCCGAGCAAACTGGCGGCGTCGATTGCTGTTAGCGGACCTTGCGTCGCCAGCCCACGTCGCCCAGAACGCTCCAGTACGATGATGACAGCCGCATGGCCGCCCCGTGGCCCCGTTCGATCATCAAACGGTGCAGTTTTGGCAGGTTTCGGGCGGGAAGGTGCATCACCAGATGATGTTCCAGATGGTAGTTGACCCAGTAGGGCGCGACAAACAGCCGCCACAACGGCCCGGCCGCCGTGGTGCGGACGTTTTGCAGGGGATTTTCGGAATGCTCGACGGCTCCATGCTCCGCAATGTTGCGGATCCTCAAGACAAGCTGGAACCACGTCAGCAGGGGCAACAGCCAGAACGCCAGCCCCCACCACCAGTCACCGATCAGACCAAAGGCGATGATGATCACGGCGTTGACCCCAAGCGACGTGCCGAAGTCCAGCCCCTTGAACGCCTGCGCCATCTTTTCCTTCGCTTCTGCTTCCTCGACCGCGTCGTGATCGCCGGCCATGCGGAACCACAGCACGATCTGGCCGACCAGCTGCTTGACGCCGGTTTGTCCGGTAAGATCGCGCAGGAACTTTCGAATGAGGCTGGCGCGGGTGGTCGGAAAGGGAAGTGACAGTGCCAGATCGGGATCGCGATCTGTCTGGGTATAGCGGTGATGGGCCAGATGATAGTGCCTGTATGCTGGCATATCGGCCAGGATCGGATGGCCGCACAGCCAGATACCGGCAAATTCGTTGAGCCGCCTGCTCTTGAACAAGGCGGAATGCGCCGCTTCATGCATCAGAATGGCGAGGCCCAACTGGCGCGAGCCGATCAGCATCACGGCCAGTATGAACGTCAAAGGATTCGGCCAGATGCCAAAAAGCGCCAGAGCGCCGAAGATGATGCCCCAGCAGTGGAGCAGCATCCACGCACCCATCCAATCCGAACGCTTTGAAAGCGCGCGGATGTCCTCAGAAGACAGAAATTGTTTCGCGTATTGCATGACCGATCCTCCCGCTTTCGATCTTCATGCTGAATGCGGATTGAGTCAAAGACGACGCGGCGCCACTTTTGCCGGCTAAACCACGACAGGCCCGCCGAAGCGGACCTGAAGAACGTATTTTCGTATTATTCGCTTAGGTCAGGTCAGATCAGGTCGGGCGTTCGCGGAACCAAATGTGATTGCTGACGCCAACGTCCGGCTGCGTGTCGGATGCCAGATTGGCCTTTGCCATCTCCCATCCGAACTTCAGCGAAGAATCGGTGGAGGCCCAGATTGCAGCATCCTCCAGATCGAGGCGCAACAGCGCCAGATCTGGGTCGGTCTTGCCGCCCTCGAACCACGCGCCCACAATTGGCGACCAGTACTCATCCTTCTTTTCCGGATCGTTGGAGATTGTCAGATTGCCCTTCATGCAGGCGTGATAATCGTGATCCTTCGCAACATAGGTATAATGCGCGATCGCACCGGGTTTGAGCGTTTTGACCAGATCGCTGCTCTTGCTGGTAAAGAAATACAGCGCCTTCTCATCCGGGGCCGCCATGTGCACCATCGGCTGCATGTGCTGGCCGGAACCGGACACGCCCAGCATCCCAGCGGTGTGCCCGTCCAACTGCTCCCAGAGTTGGGCTTCAGGTTCGGTGCTCGCCTGTCTCGTATCGCTCATATCAAAGATCCTTGTCGAAATTGTCCGGTCGGCTCCACGAGAGCATCTTTTCGATCTCGTCGATCGGGTGGTTTGTCAGATCCTTGTCCAGCTCCGCGACGATCCGGTCGGTGACGCTTTGATGCAATTCCTTGCGCAACTCGCCCAGGGTGGAGGGGTCAGCGGCCAGGACCAGAGCCTCAAACTTGTTGGCATGTGCCCGCTTGTAGAGGATCTCGGCCAAGTCCTTGGCAAACCGATCCTTGGCAAGCTGATGCCAGTCGGTATCAGCCACTGCGGAGCGTTGGGGGCCGGTTCCGTCGTTGAACCGTCCGGGCCGGTTCGCGGCCTGCTCGCGATTCGGCGGATTGTCCTGCTCCTCCTCACGGAACACGTGCAGGTTGGGATATTCCGCGTCGCCCTTGTTGACCATGAACAGGGCCTTTTCACCGTCTGCGATCACGACCCAGGTTTGGGGCTTGAGTTGAAGATCCTTCATTCGTCGTCCTCCTGCTCATCCGATTTCGTGACGCGGGTGACACCGGCCGGGCGCTCCTGCGCGCGCTTCAATTCGTCCTTGGTGCCGATCTTGCGGGCGAGGCGTCCGCCCTCGCGGCCACCCTGACTGATCGTGCCTTCGGCACCCATTTCCGTTTCAAGCTCACGCCGGCGCTCACGTTCGCCTTTGCTTTCAGGTGCTTCGGGGGGTGTTTTCTCAGCCATGGCTACCTCCAATGAATTATATCTCAATGAAGAATAAACACGGGGGACCGCTGCAGGGTTCCGTCCTGCGGCGACATGCGCGACGGTCCTGATGCCGGGAACCGGTCCATGTGAAACAGGCCCCGACATGAATGCGGGGCCTGTAACAGATCAGATACGACCGCGATCAGATATGGCCGCGATCAGTCCGCGGTGCGTTCGGGGTCTCTGGGCACCGCATCAAGGTGCCCTGTCGCGGATGGCGGTATCGGTCGTTCCATGCGATCGGCAGCAGGCTGGGGGGAGTGCACGGTTCGAGGTTCGATCCGCTGTGCCGATCCCGTCCGCCCGCTTTCGGTGGTTTCACGGCTAAAGATCAGCAGCGTGACGTCAACCTCATCATGGCGGCGCAACAGGCCGGTGCGCATCTCCAGCTCGATCCGTTCTGCCCGGACGAAGGACCAGCCGCCCCTGGATTCCTCGTTGAGGATCTCGGTCATCGTCCGGCTCGCGCGATCTACGGGATTTTTCAGGCCCTTGAACTTGCGCGGCTCAGCCGGCAGTGGAACCGTCTTGTATTCCATATCGCCCATCAGTCGTCCTCCAACCCCAGTTTGGCCCGCACGATGGCCTGTACGGCCTGCGGGTTTGCCTTGCCGCCGGTGGATTTCATGACCTGACCGACGAACCATCCTGCAAGTTTAGGATTCGCTTTGGCCTTTTCCACCTGCGCCGGGTTTGCCGCGATGACCTCATCCACGGCGGATTCGATGGCGCCGGTATCCGTGACCTGTTTCATGCCGCGCGATTCGACGATCTCGGCGGGGTCGCCGCCCTCGTTCCAGACGATTTCGAACACGTCCTTGGCGATCTTGCCCGAGATATCGCCATTCGCGATCATGTCGATGATGCCGCCAAGCTGCGTGGCCCCGACCGGGCTGTCCGACAGGGACAGGCCTTCCTTGTTGAGGCGGCCGAACAACTCGTTGATGACCCAGTTCGCGGCCATCTTTCCGTCGCGCCCGTCGGCCACCGCTTCGAAATAGTCCGCGCTCTCGACCTCCGCCGTCAGGACACTGGCATCGTATTCCGTCATGCCGAAGGACAGGACGAAGCGTGCGCGTTTCTCATCCGGCAATTCGGGTTGAGCGGCGGCGATGTCGTCCACCAGTTTCTGCGTCACGACCAGCGGCAGCAGGTCGGGGTCGGGGAAGTAGCGGTAATCGTGCGCCTCCTCCTTGGACCGCATCGAGCGTGTCTCACCCTTGGTCGGATCGTAGAGACGGGTTTCCTGATCGATGGAGCCGCCATCCTCCAGAATCGCGATCTGGCGCTTGGCTTCGAAATCAATGGCCTGCTGGATAAAGCGCATGGAGTTCATGTTCTTCAACTCGCAGCGTGTTCCCAGATCTGTCTCTTATACACATCTCCGAGCCCACGAGACAAGAGGCAATCTCG